>Ga0208904_1000034_pt1 | contig 138582 bp, 119 predicted proteins | sample AntAceMetag02UKB_FD_184774 | JGI IMG/M metagenome (GOLD analysis project Ga0208904, IMG submission 184774) | Saline lake microbial communities from Ace Lake, Antarctica - Antarctic Ace Lake Metagenome 02UKB (SPAdes) (version 2) | ecosystem: Environmental > Aquatic > Non-marine Saline and...
AACAAGATTACAAAAAAAATTATAAAATTCTCAAGAAACAAAAAACTCGCCTCTTAAGAAGCGAGTCTTTCAAAAATTAAACTAATTTTTTATTGTAAAATAGCTTTGAGTCTTCGAATCCCCGCACTAGATGATTTTTCTTTAATGATTTTAAAAGTCCCTTCAATTTCACTGGTATTCTCAACATGCGGACCACCACAAATTTCCTTAGAATAATCACCGATAGTATAAACACTAACTAAGTCGCCATATTTATTTTCAAAAGATCCATGCGCCCCAATTTTCTTAGCCTCTTCCAAAGTCATCTCCTCTTTAACCACCGAAGTTCCGCTTTTAATTGCTTCGTTAACATAATCTTCTACCAATTTAATTTGTTCTTCGGTTAATTTTTCGGGATAAGAAAAATCAAATCTAATTCTCTCTCCATTGATGTTGGCTCCTTTTTGAAAAACACTTTCCCCTAAAGTTTTTCTTAAACCGGCTAACAACAAATGAGAGGCAGTGTGAAGTTGTTTGGTTTTTTCTTTAGTATCGGCTAAGCCTCCTTTGAACATTCCAACGCTAGCCGTTCGAGAAAGATCTTGATGGGAAGCTAATTCTTTTTGAAAACTTTTTTCATCTACTCTCAATCCTTGTTCGTGGGCTAAATCTCTAACCATTTCAATCGGAAATCCATAGTTTTGAAATAAATTGAAAGCTTCTTGACCGGTTATCATTAAATCAATAGAACTATCAACAAGTCCTTCTTCAATTTTTATTTTTTTATCTGGTTTTCCTTTTATAAATTTTTCCAAGGCTCTTTGCCGATGAGAAATTTTATTCTTTTCTTTTCCTAGTTCAGCAAAAGTTTTATCATAACCATCTGGAATGAAAATTGGATCAAAACCAAAATCAGTTTGACTTTGATCTTTTCTTTCTTCGGTGATTTTTCCTTTAATAGAACCTTCAAAAAATGAAATTTCTTTACCATCAAAATAAGCAATTACACATTTAGCTTCAGCATTTCTATTTTTACCTTCAGTTAAATCTAAGATCCCTTGTGTACCAAGATACTCATCTAACCATTTTATTAAAGCGCCAGGAAAACCATTCCAGGCTTCTAAATGAAGCGCCGTATCCTCAATAATGATTGGTCGTTTAATTAATTTATAAGCTTCTATTATTTTATACTGGGCCACATCATAAGAATTAACCGATTGAATTTCAGGCAAATCAGATTTATAAAAACTGATTCTCATTGCGCCTTTAATCAATTCTCTATATTCTTTGATTTTATTAGCATTTGAAGAAACTAAAACGACATCTTGTTTTTGACTAACTATTTTTTCAAACTGTTTCAATCCTTTTTCTAAAGTAGTTTGAAATTTTTGTTCCTCTTCTTTAATAATATTTAAAACACCTTCCCCAACTATTTCTGGATAAATTTCTTGATAAATATTCTGAGCTACTTCTCCAATTTGATGAGTAAATAAATGATCAATCCCTATCTTATGAGCTTCTCTAATCGCTCTTCGAATTAATCGACGTAAAATATAACCTTGCTCAGTGTTGGATGGTTGAATTTCATCAGCTACCATAAAAACCGCCGCTTTAATATGATCAGCAATAATTCGAAAGGATTTTTTATTTTCTTGATATTTTTTGTTAGATAACTCTTCAATTCTTTTGATGATCGGTCTAAATAATTCTCCTTCGTAATCATCTCTAAAACCGTTTAATATCGCGATAACTCTTTCCATTCCCATTCCAGTATCAACGTTTTGTTGAGAAAGTTTTTCAAAAGATCCATTAGCCGTTTTCTCATATTTCATAAAAACATTATTCCAAATTTCTACCCACTTATCATCTTTTGGATCAAATTTTTTGGGAATTTTATCAACCAAACCAGTCCAATAAAAAATTTCGGTATCTGGCCCGCAAGGTCCGGTTTCACCAGAAGGACCCCACCAGTTTTCACTTTTAGGCAACTTTGCAATCCGATCTTCAGAAAAACCCATTTCTCGCCAATATTCAAAAGATTCCTTGTCAAAAGAAGCATCTTGATCACCTTCAAAAACTGAAACTGCCAATCGATCCTGATCTAATCCTAACCACTGAGAAGAGGTTAGAAACTCATGACTCCATTCAATTGATTCCTTTTTGAAATAATCGCCCAAAGACCAATTCCCTAGCATTTCAAAAAAAGTATGATGAGTAGTATCACCCACTTCTTCAATATCAATCGTTCGAATACATTTTTGAATATCGACTAAGCGAATTCCTTGAGGATGTTTTTCTCCCATTAAATAAGGAACTAAAGGTTGCATTCCGGAACTAATAAACAAAGAGGTCGGATCATTTTCCGGAATTAGAGGAAAAGAAGGTAAAACGGCATGATTTTTAGCTTCAAAAAATTTTATAAATTTTTGTCGTAATTCTTGAGCTGTAATCATTTTTTTTATTTGAAAAATTAATTAATATATCTTAATGATAACCTGTCCGAATGTCTATTTCAAGACAAGTTTTAAAATTAAAAAATCCAAATTATTCCAATTGAAAATCAACTGACAAAACTTAAACAACAAAATTTAGGTTTTAGATATTTGACATTAGGATTTGATTTGATTAATTTGGAGTACTTTGAGATTTGAACTTCTTTCTAAATATTCTATTTAGAAAGAATCGTTTTCTTATACATTTCTAAATTTTCCAAAGCAATCCCTGATCCCTTGGCTACACATAGTAAAGGCTCGTCTGCTACATAACAAGGAACTCCAGTGGCTTGAACAATATATTGATCTAAATATCGAAGTAAAGCGCCCCCTCCAGACAAAACCATCCCTTTGTCCATTACATCAGCAGCTAATTCTGGTGGAGTTTCTTGTAAAACCTTTTTAATAGCATCGATGACTTCTCTAAGTTCATCCTGAAGCGCCTCAGTAACCTCATTAGAAGATATTTTAACAGTTTTTGGTAATCCTCCCATCAAATCTCTTCCTCGAATCTCAACGTACTTTTCATTAATTTGAGACATAGCGCCACCTACTGCTATTTTTATTTCTTCGGCAGTTCTTTCTCCAATCGCTAAGCCGTGTCTTTTTTTAATATAATTAGCGATAGCATTATCAAATCGATCTCCTCCGACTCGAGCACTATAGGCTGCTACAATTCCACCCAAAGAAATTATAGCAACTTCAGAAGTTCCGCCTCCAATATTAATAATCATATTACCCGAAGGATTATTAATCGGAATACCCGCCCCGATAGCCGCCAAAACGGGTTCTTTAACAATGTAGGCATTTCTGGCTCCAGCATTGTTAGTAGCCTCAATTACCGCTCTTCTTTCAGTAGAAGTAATTCCAGCAGGGATAGAAACTAAAATATCGGGCCGATTAAATCGAATTCTGGAGCTCACTTTATTCACAAAGTATCGAATCATAGCTTCCGTAACTTTGTAATCCGCTATCACTCCGTTCTTCAACGGTCGATGAGCAACAATCGATTCTGGAGTTCTTCCAATCATTTCTCTAGCTTCAGTCCCTACGGCTAAAATTTTATTGGTAGTAATATCAACAGCCACAACAGAAGGTTCGTTAATAACGATTCCTTTTTTAGGAACAAAAACCAAAGTGTTGGCTGTTCCTAAATCTATTCCAATTTTACTTAAAAAAAGATTGCTAAAATTCATATTTTTAAAAAAATGTTTCCTCTCTAATTTAGTCTCAAAAATTCATCTTGTAATTCAAACATTTCATCCGAATGTTCTCGATCGGTTAAATGCAAGCAACCATGAATTAAATTTCTGATTAATTCTTGCTCTGATTCAATCCCATCTTCTTGAGCATTTTTTTTGATTATCTCCCAACATAAAATTAAATCTCCTTCTAGTTTTTCGTTATTAAAATTATAGCTAAAAGATAAAATATCTGTAACTTCATTTTTACTTCGATATTTTTTATTCAAATCTTTAATTTCTTTTTTCGAAACGCTAGTCAAACCAACCAAAACTCGATGTTCAGTCGTAATAATTTTTTTATTCTTTAAAAACTCAATAATTTTCTTTAATGAGGATTTCGCTAATTTTTCCGGAAAAACTTTTTTCGAATTCATAAATGGTTTTTAAAAACTATTCAAAATTTCAACATAAAACAAGTGAAAAACTTATGCACTCATCACCTAAAACATTGAAATTATAGTCGTAAAACTTCACTTATAATTTCATCATTTTAACAAAATGCGAAATCTTAGATAATCTCTTAATTCAAGAAAAAGACTGATCATAAAACAGTCCCTTCTATTAAAATCCCAACAACACAGGTCGAGGAATTGGTTTTTTGAATACAGTTCAACCCATCTTCATTCTCTGCGGCGAACTACATCGAGATGAGACCTGTTTCACTAAGACTAAGACGAGTCAAACAAAAAAATGCGTCAAAAAACGAGCTAATTTTGAAGTATTTTGGTTACCATTTCTCTAACAACACTACCGTCAGCCTCTCCTTCGAGTTCTTGCATTACTTTTCCCATAACAACTCCCAGTTGAGACATATCCCGAGCCTCGCTAGATTTAATAACTGCTTCAACTACTTTCCTAATTTTTTCTGAATCTAATTCAACTGGAAGATAGGTCTTTAAAATATCAAGTTCTGCTTGCTCCTTAACAGCTAGTTCTGCTCGTCCTCCTTCTGTATACTTGGCGATAGAATCTTTTCGCTGTTTAACGCTTCGCTTAATAACTTCTAATACTTTTTCATCAGATAAACCTTCCTTTCTTATAATAAGAGCAATCTCAGCATTCTTGATTTCAGAATTTAACATCGACAAAACAGACTTCTTAATAAGGTCTTTGTTCCGAAACGCTTCTATAAAATCTTTTTTAATAGTTTCCTTTAAGCTCATATTTTTTAAGAGACTGTTTCCAATCGCAATTTTTTAACGAAATTTATCTCAAAAGTGAACAATCGCAGTAAAAAAAGTGATTAAAAACAGTTTAAACAATTAAAAGATTCTTTTTTTGACTTCTTTAAATTTCTCATCATCAAAAATACCCATTTTTTTGAGTTTATCAGCTTCCTTTTTAACTTTCTTCCGATAAAGAGCATCTTCCTTTAGTTCTTTTTTAGATTTAGCCTTAACGTTAAATTGAGATTTTCGAGCTTTTATTAAAACTTTACTTTCTTGCATTCTACGAGAAAAACGTCTAATCAAACTTTCTGATGTTTCTTTATCTTTTTTAACAACCTCTACCATAAAAATTCCTCCTTTCTCATTTTTAAAATTTTTTAATATATATTAAATTCCTGGTTTAATTTTCCAAGTAATCGTTCTTAGATATAATTTACAAGTGAAAGATTAGAATTTCAAGATAAATTTTTTGAATAATTTTCGAATGACTAGCAATCGCTAATTAGAGAAAATTTGAAGAAAATTTAACTGAAATTATAATTTTTCGACGTAAACTATGCCTAAGAACGATTACTAACTCCACCCATTAAATGAAGATGAATATGAGGCACTTCTTGTCCACCATCTTTTCCAGTCCTAATCAACAATTTATATCCTTTTTCGGCAATGCCTCGTTTTTCGGCAATTCTCTTAGCGACCAATATCAATCGGCCCATTAGTTTCTCATTTTTATCGTCTTCTGTCAAATAATTAACTGATTCAATATGTTGTTTAGGAATTATTAAAACGTGAGTTGAGGCTACTGGAAAAATATCGTCAAAAGCCAATACTAAATCATCTTCAAAAATAATCTCCTTAGGTATCTCCTTATTAACAATTTTACAAAAAAGACAATTTTGGCTCATTGAATGATTTAAAATTATTTAATCCGAACTTCTTTCTTAATTTTTTCTAATTTCTTTTTGATTGCAACCACAACTTTTTCCAAAATAACTACTTCCTGATTACCTCCTAGCATATCCTTGACAATAACAGTTTCATCCAGAGACTCTCTTTGCCCTATTATTAAAACTAAATCCACTCCTAATTGATTCGCTTTCTTTAATTGAGCCTTAAGATTGCCTCGACCAAAACTTTCTGCCACTGGAATTCCCGCTCTTTCCAATCCTTGAAAAATTAATAGACTTTTCATTTTAGCTAAATCTCCTAATTGAGCTAAAAAAACTTTTGGTTTTGAAGTTTTAACTCCCTTTATACCACGATCTTTCATGGCATCTACTAATCTGTCCATACCCGCTGCAAAACCGACTGCGGGAGTTTTTTTGCCTCCCAATTTCTCAATTAGATAATCGTATCGTCCTCCTCCTCCTAAGGCTATTCGACCTTCCTCATCATCATGAGCCCAAAGCTCGAAAACTGTTTTAGTGTAATAGTCTAGACCTCTAACTAAATGAGGATTGATGCTGTAAGTAATTTTCAATTCATCAAGGCATTCTAATAGATAGGTAAAATGTTTTTTACAATCAGTGCATAAATGATCAACTGATTGTGGCGCTTGTGCAACAATTTGAGTACATTTTTCCTCTTTACAATCCAAAACTCTTAAAGGATTACTTTCTAATCGATTTTTACAGTTCATGCAAAGTGATCGACTTCGGTTTTTCAAATAACTAGTCAGTAACTTATCGTAATTCGGGCGACATTCCTTACAACCGATACTATTCACTTGAAGTTCAATTTTATTAATTCCAATTGAATTAAAAATTCTTAAAGCTGTCTGAATTATCTGGGCATCTAAAATTGGATCTTGCTCACCAATAGCTTCAAAACCAAATTGAAAAAATTCTCGATATCGTCCTTTCTGAGGTCGATCATAACGAAACATTGGACCTATATAAAAAAGTTTGACTGGACTAGGTTTGGTTTTCATCCCATGCTCAATGTAAGCTCTAACTACGCTAGGAGTTCCTTCCGGTCGCAAACTAACCTTTTTTCCACTTTGAGTTTCAAATTTATACATTTCTTTTTCTACGACATCTGTTCCCTTCCCAGTTGTTCGTTCAAAAAGATTAACCATTTCCACAATAGGCGTATCAATTCGATTATAGTTATAATCAGAAGCAATTTTATCAACTGTTTTTCTAATTTTATTCCAATAAGGTTGATCATCAGGAAGAATATCCCTCATTCCACGAACAGTCTGAAATTTAATCACTTTCTTTTTTGGTCCATTACTATTCTGCTTTAAATTAGTCATTTTAAAATTATTTAAGTAGTTAATTGCTGATTTAAAAAATATTAATTAAAAATTGCAATTTTTGAAAAAGGCCAAGCTCTAAAAAGAACTTTTCCTATAACTAGATCACTGGATAGAAGACCCCATGACCTTGAATCGCTGCTATATTTTCGATTATCACCTAGAACTAAAAATTCGCCTTCCTTTATATCAAAAACACAATATTCTCGACATTCAGTGTGATGAAGCATTTTAATCAAGTACTCACTTTCATCTAAGATTCCACCCTGAGGATTTTCATCATTATAAAGAATAACATCACCATCCTCAACCTCCACTCTATCCCCTGGTAATCCTATTACTCTTTTTATAAAATATTCTTTAGGATTTATAGGATTTCTAAAAACTATTACTTCTTTGCGAGAAATCTCTTTAAAAGAATCTACAGTAAAAAGTTTTTTTTCTTCGCTTCCAATGACTGTCTTTTTATAGCCAAATTCATTAACAATTAAATATTCTCCATTGTGAAAATTGGGTTCCATAGAAGCCCCTTGAACAAAAAACGGCTGAAAAATAAAAGTTCTGATCGGAATAATTATTATCAAAGAAATTATTACTATTTTAAACAACTCGAAAATATAAGTAGCGATTGCCCTTGATTTGCTTTCCTTTTTTTCTTTGATTAAATTTTCTTTCAAATCCATATCAAAATATTTTTAGACCTTAATAATGCTTTAAAACCTGACTTTATAACGCATTATACATCACTTCTAACAAAAAGTCAAAGGCTTTTTTTATAAAGATTTAAGATTTAAAAGAGACTCCGCCACAACTTTTATTAAAATAACCCCTGCGGGGTTATTTTTTCTAAATCTGCCTGTCGATAGGCAAGTCTTAAATCCTAATTCATAAATTTTTAATCTTATACTAATTCCTCGAATAACTCAATAATCTTTTTCTGAAATTCTTCTTTACTACTCTCGTTAATAATAGTGTAATCAGCCATAGCAATCGGTCCTCCTTTTTGAGTCCCTTCAATTTCAGTCCAATCTCGAGTCTTAAATTCAAACCAATCAGCAATCGGTCTTTCACTAATTCGTTTCTTCAATCGCTCAAACCTGGTATTTGGTGAAGCATAGACGGCTACGGTAATAAAATTTTCTCCAAATTCTTCTTTCATAATTTTATACTCATCCCAACTATAAAGACTTTCCGCTAAAACCATTTGGCTCTTTTTTAAAAGTTTTTTAATTTTAGGGACAGAAAATTTAGCATAAACGCCCATCCCATGTTCAGATCGTAAAGACTCCCGAACAATTCTCTCATTTTTATAGTTTACTTCCAAATTACGTTTTTTGATTTCGTCAAAAGTTACTTCGCCGAAATAAACCTTGGGAGCTGAATATTTTTCCTGAGCTTTTTTGACTACCTCAGTTTTTCCGGAACCAGCCATACCAACAATGGCAATTATTTTCTTGTCTTTCATATATTTAATTTCTAATTGTTTTAATTATCCTAAATAAAAACCAAAAACCAATTTCCCAAATTAGCCATTGAAAATTGGATTTTTGAGAATAATTAGAATAATTTACTTAACAATTATTTTAATTTATTTACGATATTTCTAAATTGACGACCTCGATCAAATTCATTTTCAAACATTCCAAAGCTAGCAAAACCAGGAGAGAGCAATATTAGTTCTCCTTTTTCAGAGCTTGAATAGGCATCTTTAATGACTTTTTCAAAATCTGAATAAATTCCCTTAATTTTGGCTTCTCCTCCTAACTCAATAATTTGATCTTTAATTTTTTCAGCAATGGCGCTATCTAAAATAAATATATTTTTAATATATTTAGATTGAGAAATTTTCTTTAAAAAATCAGTTGGATCTAATTCCTTACTAGATCCTCCTACAATCAAATTAATAGGTTTCATAAAAGAATCAACACCAGCCATAGCAGCTTCTGGAGTAGTGGCTGTGGTATCATTATAAAAATCAATCCCGTTTAAAACTCGAACCAACTCTAAACGATGGACTATTCCTTTAAAGTTAATTAAAGTCTTTTTAATTTTTTTTAAATCAATACCCAATACAGCCGTTATGGCAATAGCCGCTAAAATATTATGGAGGTTATGAGAGCCTTTCAATTTAAAACTTTTTATGTCACAAACTTCTTGTTCTTTGTCTTCTAATCTAACAAATATTTTACCATCTCTCACGAAAATAATTCGTTCTCCTGATATTTCTTGATCTGAATAGTAAACAACTTTACCTAAAGCCTCTTGCCCCATCTCTCGAGTAATTTTATTATCATAATTAAAAATAGCAAAATCTTCTGGTTTTTGATGAATATAAATTTGCTTCTTATCACCGATATAATCTTCCATGGATTTATAATGATTCAAATGATCCGGGAAAATATTAGCCATTAAAGAATACCGGGGACTTTTTTTAATTTTTTTCAAACCTGACAATCGCCAAGAAGACATCTCAAAAACGACAAAAGTGCTAGGAGTAATTTTTTTTAATTTATCCATAACGGCTTCTTGCCCAATTCCAACTTTAGCAACTTTCTCTCCGGCATCTTCTATTATTTTAGCCACTAAACTGGCAATAGTAGTCTTACCTTTAGTTCCAGTTATTCCAATTATTTTTGAACTTTTGCATTGTTCCATAAAAATACTAGAATCCATTTCAATCGGAATCTTATTTTTTAGCGCTATTTGAATATATTTATTATTCCAAGGCACTGTCGGATTTTTTATTATCAGATCAGCTTTTTGAAAATCTTCTGGTCTATGGTGACCAACAATTACTGTTAGATTTTTAAAACTTTTTAGTTCGTCTAGCGTAGCTTTTAAAGAAGACTCTTTTTTTATGTCAGTAGCCACTACCAGCGCTCCTTGCTCCAGCAACCATTTAATCATATTTTTTGATCCTCCATGCAAACCGATTCCCATCACAGTTATTTGCTTGTTTTTAAAATTCATTCAGAACTTTTAAATATTACAATTTCATCTTTAAGGCCAAATCAACCACTCGACTAGAATATCCCCATTCATTATCATACCATCCAACCACTTTAACTAAATTTCCACCAACAACTTTAGTAAGCTCCGTTTGAATAATCACCGAATAATTACTGCCTAAAATATCGCTAGAAACTAAAGGTTCATCTGTGACTCGAAGAATATTTTTCATTGAACCAGCCTCAACTCCTTGAAAAGCTTGAACAATTTCTTCTACGGTAACCTCTCTTTTAAGCACCGCTACCACATCAGAAATTGATCCAACTAGAGTGGGCACTCGATAAGCCATTCCATTGAAAATTCCTTTTAATTGAGGAACTACTAAGGAGGTAGCTGTGGCTGCGCCAGTAGAAGTTGGGATGACATTACAAGCGGCGGCTCTCCCTCTCCTTACGTCTTTTTTAGCCGATCCATCAACTAAACTTTGAGTGGAAGTATAACTATGGATAGTTGACATTAAAGATTTTTCCACTCCAAATTTATCTTCTAAGACTTTCATTATTGGAGCAATACAATTAGTAGTGCAGGAAGCATTAGAAATTATATCGTCTTCAGCTTTTAGTTGATTATCATTAACACCCATGACAATTGTCTTGATACTTTCATCTTTAGTCGGAGCGGAAATAAGAACCTTTTTAGCGCCCGCTTTTAAATGCCCTTCTGCTCCAGCTCGATCAGTAAAAAATCCAGTTGACTCAACTACTAAATCAATTCCCAAATCTAACCAAGGCAATTCGGTTGGATTTTTTTGAGAAAAAACCTCTATCTCTTTTCCATTTACTATTAAATTACTATCTTTTATTTCAACTGAACGCTTATAAGCCCCATAAACTGTGTCATATTTCAATAAATAAACCAGATTTTCCAATTCAACTAAATCATTAATAGCCACAATCTCCATCTCAGGATTGTCTAAGGCAATCTTAAAAACCGCTCTCCCAATCCTCCCAAAACCATTAATTGCAATTTTCATATTTTTATTTTAATTAATAATAAGTTTTTAAAGTCAAAAGTTCTTAAAGTCATTTAATGAATTTCAACATTCTTTTAGCCCATTCAATGTTTCCATATTTAATTTCCTTCTCAAAAAATTTAATCATTAACTTTTTTGGTTTTTTCGAAAAATTAATTTGCTTTATTTCTGGCCAAAACTCCTTATACCATAAACCAATATTATCATGATTTAAATCACAAGCTCCGCCGTTAGGATCTTTTTCAATATAACAAATCTTATCAATATGATTGGTAACTGCCGCACCCAAACACTGTATACAAGGCTCCAAAGTACTGTAGAGAACAACCTTTTTATTATCTTTTTCTCTAACCTCTGCTAAATCATATCCGAACTCCATTATCAAATTATTTTCAGCATGATTAACAAAAGATTTTCTCTTGTTTATTTCATTTCCCGCAACCCCGATAATTTCATTATCAATAACCAAAACAGCGCCAACTGGGTAATTGCCTTTTTCAAAAGCTTCCTCGGCAACATCAATCGCTAATTTAAGATACTCTCTATCACTCTTCGTTGAGCTCATAAATTATTTTAAACCTTGAGTTAAAAAAATCAAAATCTTTCCATTCAACAACAGAAATTTAGAATTTTGAGAATAATTCGAGTCGAAACTGAGGATTTCAGTGAGATGCACTGAATGGTGCGGCGAACTGGAATTGGAAGTTTCAACAAAGAAGTATTCCAAAATTGTAAATTGCCAACTTAGACGTCTAGGTTTTGGACAGACTTGGCATGAGCTTGTATGAATTTCTTCCTCGGTGCCACTTCACTTCCCATCAAAATATCAAATAATTCATCAGCTTTCTGAGCATCTTCGATGGTAATTTGATTCATCATTCGATTTTCTGGATTCATGGTAGTATCCCAAAGAAGACTCGGGTTCATTTCACCAAGACCCTTATACCTTTGAAGAGAAATTCCAGTCGATTGTTTGAGATCCAACCCTTCTCCTTCATTTTCAGAAATTTCAAGATTGCTACCAGTCATTTTTTTAATAAGAAGTTCTTTCTGTTTTTCATCATAAGCATAGTGAATTTTTTTCCCTTTTTTAATAGCGAAAAGAGGTGGCTGAGCTGCATAAACATAACCACCTTCAATTAAACCTTCAAAATGTCGATAAAATAAAGTCAATAATAAAGTTCTGATATGAGAACCGTCCACATCAGCATCAGTCATAATTACAATGCGATGATATCTTAATTTTTCTAAATTCATTTCCGCTCCAATTCCTGCTCCTAAGGCAATCACAATGTTTTTAATTTCCTGAGAACCTAACATCCGATCTAATCGAGCTCTTTCTACATTCAAAATTTTACCCCTCAAAGGCAAAATAGCTTGAAATTGTCTATCTCGTCCTTGTTTGGCACTTCCACCAGCAGAATCTCCCTCTACAATAAATAATTCACTCTTGCTGGCATCTCGACTAGAACAATCTGCTAATTTCCCCGGTAAAGTCATTCCTTCCATAGCGCCTTTTCTAACTACCGCTTCCTTAGCGGCTTTAGCGGCTAAGCGAGCTTTGGAAGATAAAGCACATCGGTTAATAATAGCTTTGGCTTCTTGAGGATATTCATCAAAATAATCGGCAAAAGCTTCATTTAAAACTGAATTAACCACCGTTCTAGCTTCCGAATTTCCTAATTTGGTCTTAGTTTGTCCCTCAAATTGAGGTTCGCCTAACTTAACAGAGATTATTGCCGTAAGGCCTTCTTTAACATCATCAGAAGTAAAATTAGGATCTTTTTCTTTTAACAAATTACTTTTTTTAGCATAATCATTAATACTTCGAGTTAAAGCGGTTCTAAAACCAGTTTCATGCATGCCACCTTCGGTTGTATTAATATTATTAGCAAAAGAAATAATTCGATCTTTCATTGACATGCTAAATTGCAAAGAAACTTCCACTAAAACATCTTGCACTTGTTTTTCAACATAGAAGATATTCTCATTAACTACTTCCTTTCCTTTGTTTAAATATTTAACATAAGATTTAATTCCTCCATCAAAACAGAACCCCACTTTTTTGTGTAATTCTTCTTTCTCGTTTCGTTTATCTACCAACTTAAGATGAATGCCCTTAGTTAAATAGGCTTGTTTTCTTAAATATTCAGAAATTTGATTCCAATTCCATTCAATCTCTGGAAAAATTTCTGGATCTGGTTCAAAAGTAATAATGGTTCCATGTTTTTTAGTTTTGCCCACTTTTTTAGCCGGAGCCTTAACTGCCCCTCGACAATATTCCTGAGTCCAAATTTTACCTTTTTGATGAACTTCAGCTTTTGTCCAAATACTCAAAGCATTAACCACCGAAACCCCAACCCCATGAAGTCCACCGGAAACTTTATATCCGCCGCCGCCAAATTTACCTCCAGCATGCAAACGAGTCATCACAGTTTCTAAAGTCGAAACTTTGGTTTGCGGATGAATCTCCACTGGAATTCCTCGCCCTTGATCAATAACTCTAATTTGATTGCCTGGTAAAATTTGAGTTTCAATATAGGTTCCATTTCCTGTCATAGCCTCATCAATTGAATTAGCTACTACTTCCCAAACTAAATGATGCAAACCTTCTAACGAAGTTCCTCCTATATACATTCCTGGTCTTTTTCTAACTGGTTCCAATCCCTCTAATACTTGAATTGACTTTGCTGAATATTCGTTTTTATCTGCCATAATCTTTTCTTTTATTATTATTTCTTAAACATTTTAAATATTAGACTTATTGCGCAACAGATCTATTTTATTTCCCACCGAACAGCTCTCTCTAAAAAATAGATTAATTTTCTCGAGCATAGTTTGAGGAGAATCCGAGCACTGAGAGAGATGAACTTAATGGTTCATCGATCGAATGGCGCAGGAGTCGACAAAAAAATATGCCGAGAAAATTAATCTATCTAGCTAAAAAGTACAGTTCAGCCATAATAATAGCACCCATAGCCAACAACCCATCCCACCAAACTAAAATTTCAAAACTTTGCATTATTAATAAAATCAAAACAGCCAAAGCTAACAAAAATCCTTGTCGAAAAGAAACTCCGGCAAAAGAATCCAGTTCTTTACTTTTAAGATTAGTTAATTTTAAAGTTCTTATCCGAAAAAGCAATAGAGAAAATCCGGCTAATAGAGTAAAAAATAAACTAGTTTCAAAAATAAAAATGTTAATTGATACCGTCTGCTGAGAAGAATAAGATTTTGAATAAGGAGAAAGATATATTAGAGTAGCCAGCATTAACAAAAACGAGACAACAACCAAAACTCTCATTCCCCACAAGAAAAAACGATAAGACATTTGTTTTATTTTAATACATTTCAAACTGTTTTTCAGGAAACAGTTCTATTCTATTTTAAACTATTTTGTCGACTAAATCAAGCTGCTGTATCAGTCCACCTCATTTTAGTAATAATCTATAAATTATTAATCATTTTTGTCTTTTACTTCATTTAAATAATTATTCCTCTTAAAAAAGAACCCTCTCAAGTTCTTTTTCTATTGAAAACTAAATGCTCAATACAAAATATTATTTTTTCTTTTTTCTATTAGCGATCGTCCTTTCATTCTCCGTCAAAAACTGCTTTCTTAGTCGAATATTCTTAGGAGTAACTTCTAAATATTCATCTCCGGACATAATTTCCATTCCTCGTTCTATCGTTATTTCAACCGGTGGGATTAATTGAATAGCATCATCCGTTCCCGAGGATCGAACATTGGTTAATTGCTTTCCTTTAATCGGATTTACAGCAATATCTTCTCCCCTGGAAGTATTTCCTATTACCATTCCTTCATAAACTTGAGTACTAGCTCCAATATACAAAGAACCTCGTTGTTGTAAATTAAACAAGGAATATCCCAGAGCCTTTCCTGCGATCATAGAAACCATTGAGCCGGTTTCTCTTTTTTCAATCGTACCCGCATAAGATCGCATTTCCAAGAATCGACTGCAAAATATTCCATTCCCCTTGGTATCAACAATAAATTGCCCTCGATAACCCAATAAACCTCGAGTAGGAACTTCAAAAATCATTCTAGTAATACTATTAACTGGTTTCATTTCGATCATTACTCCTTTTCTTTTCCCTAATTTCTCAATAATAGCTCCTACATATTCTTCTTTAACATCAATCGTGACTTCTTCAAAAGGTTCCATTTTTTGACCAGCAATTTCCATTTCAATCGCTTCTGGTTGAGAAACTTGAATTTCATAGCCCTCCCTTCGCATATTTTCAATTAAAATAGCGATATGAAGTTCTCCTCGCCCCGAAATTTTGTAATGATCATTAGCCGAAAAATCAACTTTTAACCCAACATTGACTTCTAGTTCTTTTTCTAATCGTTCTCTGATTTGAATATTAGTCACTAAAAATCCATCTTGTCCAGCAAAAGGAGAGTTATTGACCAAAAAATTCAAAGTGATTGTCGGTTGATCAATATCAATACTTGGTAACTTTTCTTGTTCTGGATTTTTACAAATAGTTTGACCAATATAAACATCGGGTAATCCAGCAATAATAGCAATATCTCCTGATACTGCTTTCTCTACTTCTTGCCGTTGAGTTCCAAAGAAAGTAAACATTTTGGTAATTTTGGCTTTAGAAATTTCATCTCCTTCTTTTTTAATATAGACTTCATCGCCAACTTTAACCACTCCTTCATAAACTCTGACTACTGCTAGCCTCCCTAAAAAATCATCATAAGCCAAATTAAAAGGCTGTAAACGAAATTCACTTTTTTCTTCTTCTTCATCCTCAATTGAAGCAGAATGAACTCTTTCCAAAATTACATCCAACAAAGGAAAAAGATTGCCAGTTTGATTATTTAAATCTAAAGTAGCCATTCCACTTTTAGCATTAGCATAGACGACAGGAAAATTTAATTGTTCATCATTAGCACCTAAATCTAAAAAAAGTTCGTAAACCATCTCCTCGACTGCTTCTGGTCGAGCGGCAGGTTTATCGATTTTATTTAAAACTACAATCGGTTTTAATCCCAAATCTAAAGATTTTTTTAGCACAAAACGAGTTTGGGGCATTGGACCTTCTTGCGCATCCACTACTAAAACAACCGAGTTTACCACTCGTAAAACCCTTTCTACCTCAGAACCAAAGTCGGCATGCCCAGGAGTATCTACAATATTAATTTTAGTATTTTTATAATTCAAAGAAGCATTTTTGGAATAAATGGTTATTCCACGCTCTTTCTCGATTGCATCAGTATCCATAGAAGAATCATCGGAGACCATTCCAGTTTGACGCATTAAAGCATCAGTTAAAGTAGTTTTTCCATGATCAACATGAGCCACAATGGCGATATTTCTAATTTCCATAAATAAATTTGAACTGTTCCAGAATAATTTTCTACAACAATTTTTAAAGGGATTTTTCCCAACTAATATTTAAAAAGGCTTATTTCTTAATTAAAGACAATCCCTTATTAAGCAAAAACCAATTCTAACCTAAAAAAAGGCAAATGTCAAAGCCAAAACAAGTAATAATTAGCAATAACCAATTAACAATACTCTATTAAAAATAAAACTGCCCATCAAGATGTTTTTTAAACCAAAAATAACTGGTGATTTTTTGACTTGAAATAAAAGGCCCTCCAAAAAGAAAGACCTTATTACTAACTGCTAATTGTTCATTGTTTATTGATAAGGTCCTCCTCGGTTTGACTAGCCATAGTTTTATCATAACGAGATTTGATTTCATTCTCTACAATATCGCGATCTCGACCATATTTATAACGAGAATATTCCTTAAAAGCGTCTCTTAATTCTTCGCTCCCTGATTGAGGAGGATAAGTTTTCATATCAAATGGCTCAGAAGATTCGTTGTTAATTAACAGTTTTGTAAGACATTGAAAATTGCTCATATTAATCAAATCATTAGCATCAAAAACTGGAGCAAGTTGTTTTTGCAAAAAATCTGCATCTTCCGCTCCAACTCTAAAAGCGCCCATTGAACCAACGTTGCCAAAAACCGCCTTGGAAATATCTTCTGAAAGTTGTCCAATATATTGATGAGCGATAGTTAAACATAATCGATATTTTCGAGCCTCTGCTAAAATTTGAGAAATTGAATCGGTAGTAAAATTCTGAAATTCATCAATGTATAAATAAAAATCATTCCTCTCGTCTTCAGGAATCTCCGTTCTAGAAAGAGCTGCCATTAATAATTTACCAACAATAATCATTCCTAATAAATGACTGTTAATTTCACCGATTTTACCTTTGGATAAATTTACTAACAAAATCTTTTTCTCATCCATAATTTTTCTAAAATCAAGGGTGCTTTCCTGTTGAGCAATAATTGGGCGCATCATATCATTAGAAATAAAACTAGTAAGTTTAGAATTGATATAGGGCGCAATATTTTCCAGGGAAGCATCTCCACCGGCTTTTTCCGCTTCCTTTTGCCAAAAATCAACCACTGTTCGATCTTTACAAAGTTTTATTTTCTCCTGTCTAAACTCAGGATCTCTAAAAACTCTAGGAATTTCCATTAAAGTTGAGCCAGTTTCTGGACTATCCATAATTAAAAGCAAAGCATTCCGCATATATTGTTCAAACATCGGTCCACCAGTCTTACTCAAATCATAAAGCTTATCAAAAATGTTTATGATTTCATTGATAACAAAAGTTCTCTGTTCAGGATGTTTTTCGTCATATTGAAGCATATTAAAACCAAACGGTCTTTCAGTATCAGAAGGATCAAAATAAATTACATCTTCCGCTCGCTCCTTAGGAATGCATTCCAAAATATGATCAATTAAATCACCATGAGGATCAATAATACACATTCCCTCCTTGTTTATAGCATCTTGTTTGGCCATTTCTTCTATAAAACCGGATTTACCCGTTCCGGTTTGTCCAACAATATATAGATGTCGGCGTCTGGCATCTCGATCTAAACGAATTTCCGTTTTAGTCCCTCTGAAATCACTGAAACCCATTTTTAGACCTTCTTTAGGAATTCCTACTGGTGGTGGTGCTGACTTAGAACGTAACCAATTCAATTTGGGAGTTTCGGTGGTTGAGATTGGAAAATGAAAAATACTGGCCAATTCTTCCACATCTAGAGTAATCTTTCGAGCAGGTACAAAATGTCTAAAAATAAAATTGTACGCTAATTTTTTAGCATTTTTACTCTTATCTCGAACAGCTACAAATTTATTTAAATTAACATCTTCAAATTGAGTAAAAGAATTCTCTAATTCGCTCAAAATCTCTTCCGCTCGCTTCTCGGTCTTAGCCGAAGTTAAAAGTCTAATATTGACATCGAATCTGGTTTTATTAATTTTATTTTCAATTTGCTTGATAATGTCATTTTCTTCTGGAGTTAAATTGACTATTTCTTCTTTTTTTTCTTTATTCAAACTACTAAATATATCTTTTACCATACCTACAAAAAATCCGCTGCTGGCTTCCTTCAATCTCATCCCTTTCTGCATCTCTCTAGTTATTTTTTCTCCTCGACTTTTAATCGAAGAATCTGTTGATTTTCTAAAAACCACCTGAAAACAAGCTCCTTCTTCGACATTCTCTAGCTTAGAAAGAGTATTGGCAATACTGTGCAAAGGATCAACTTCTAAATGTTGATAAGTTTTAATTGGGAAAATATGCTCTTTTTTTAAATTAATAAAACTGCCTTTAGTAAATCCATCTGGACGAAAAATTGTATAATCATCCACTCGTTCAATGTGTGCGCTAGAATAAAAACTGTGTATTTGTTTTTCCACTAATTCTTTTAATTGACGAGGCATCGAGACATAAAAAGAAATCTGTTCATCGTCCGAGGGAACTGCCATCTCAAAAGTAATTTGAGGCGTTCCATAGAAAAAATCCATAATAAAATTTCTTTTGATTTTAGTTTCAGAAAGAGTCGCTATTAATTGTTCCATAACAGAAATTTCTTCTTTTTCGCTTTGAGTTCTTTTCTCTGAATCTAAATTTTCAGGCTTTTTAGGTTTTACAACCCGAACAATATCTAAAGTAGAATTCAAAGAACGACTAATTCGCACTCGAACTAACAAAAAAGTTTCCAGTAAAAACCAGCCAGCACTAAAAACCGCCACCCCACCAGTCGCACCCATCAAAATTAGAATTATAGTTTCTGTTTCCATTTCTTCCTCCTATTTACTAATATCAAAAACTCTCTTTAAAAAAACACTAGATATTTTCTATAAAACCTTTTTTAAGCAAAATTTCTCTCAATTTAGTTTCATCAATCAAACGATCGTGCATTTCATCCAAAACATAATTACTGTTTAAAACCCGGGCCACTTTCAGAGCCACTTTAGGACTATCTTGAGTGGCAATCTCAGTCAATTTTTGAATTTGATCTTCAACGGTATTTAAACTAGCCACATCTTTGGCATGATTTTCTACTTTTTCTTCATTTTTTTGGGCAGAAGACCCTTTATTAACAATTTGATCTTCGGCTTGCTTCATTTTCTCCTGAGCGTCTTTTTCGCTCCGCTCAAACACAGATTCCTTTCGCTCTAAAGCGTCCTTTTTTATTGCTTCATTTTCAACACTAACTTGATTTTCTCTCAGCTCCTCGTCCCCTCCTAAGATTTTTTCTTCGCTCATTCTGTTATTTTTATTGTTTATCCCTTTCCTCAACGGCCATCTTCCCTATTTCGTTCGACAAATCTAATTCTTCTCCCGCCACTTGAGTATTTTCAACTTTATTTTCTTCTAAAATTTGAGCTTCTTGATCGGCTTGCTCTTGCTCAATTCCACTTTGAGCTGGTTGAACTTTAATTTCTGGTTTTTTTTCTTCTAGTTCACTTTCAACTTTTTCGGCGCCTTCGTTTATTTCCATTCCAATTTTTGGTTCAACTGGCTCAATTTTTTCTGGAATATCTTTTTCTTCTTCAAGCGTTTCAATCGGCTCTGTTTTTTTTGCTGGCATTTCTGATTCGATTACTTCTACTGGAGATTCAATTGCTTCTTCTGTTTTTTTTAATAAATCTTCGGTTTTTTCTTCTCTTTTTTCTAATTCATTCGCATCATCTTGCTCTAAGGCCTGTTTCATAAAATCACTAGCGCCTTTTTTATATTCCCCGATTTCAGCTAAAATAATATCCTCTATTCCTGGAATATTATCTGTCAAAAATTTGTCTAGTTGCGCTGGATCTTCTTGAGCTTTGTCTAAAACCACATTAAATTCATCCTGTTTTTCTTCGGGAAGCTCTTCTACAATTCGAAGCACCACTCTTTGTTGAATAATTTCTCCAATCTGAGTTAACATTTTTTCTTTCTGTGCTGGCTCTAGTTTATCAATTCCCAATTCTTTTATTAAATCGATTTGAGCCGCTTTGATACTTTCTTTTAAGTTTGACATTATTTTTGTTTAATTTTTATATTAACCTTTTTAATTTTGTTTAATATTTCAACTTAGTTTACTTGCCTCGGCTCTTCTTATGAATGCTTCAACTGTTTCTCCGGAAGAAGTTAAGGTTCCAGCTTTTGGATAAAGCCTGGTATCATCTCTGAGTTTAATCAAATATTGTCTTAATTGATTTCTATTATTTATTTCGACTTGGTCTAAACCGTTATTTGCTAAAGAGCCTTTTTCGACTTCCGGAAGCTGGCTTAAATCAATTTCTTTGCCATCGATTCCTATCGGATTTCCGTATTCACCTCCGATAACATCCAAGGCAGATTTTCCTCTCATCACATTCCACTCATAGTCTTGATTTTTGCCCCAACTTTCATAAATCTTTGCCACATTTTCATCAACTGCTTGGGTAATTTTACTGTCTGCATTTATTTCATTATCAATATCAAACAACTCAGCATTTTCATTATTAACACTGTCTAAATTGTTTTTAGCACTATAAATCTCTTCGTTTTTGGCAACTTTTTCAGCGTGTTCCGCAACATCAGCCTGATGAGCTTCTTGGTAACCTGGTCTAGCTGGATTATTAGCTTCCAAAACATTTGGATTTTGAGCATCAAATCGCCTTATCTGCCCTTCATCGTCAAATCCCGGAATATCTAATTTACCATTTTCTAAATCAAACTTTGTTCCAACATCCATATGTTCAAATCTCCATTTCATAAATTCGGCCGCTCGAGCATCGGTCATTCCATGCTTTTCTGCTAAATTTTCCGCAATACCACTTTTAAATTCAACTAAAGTTTTCCCAACTTTTTGGTTGTTGTTAAAATGTTCGCTCAAACTATTCCAAACATTTCCTCCGGGTTTCAATTCAAAATCTTGATTTAACAATACACCCTCAATAGTATCAATTCCATCGATATGATCTTTAGTAGTGCCCTTCATTTCTTCCAAAGCATCTTGTCCATCGATATAATCTTTAGTAGTGCCCTTCATTTCTTCCAAAGCATCTTGTCTATCGATATGACCTTTTGATAAATTTTCAGCAACAGCCCCTTCTGGTTCCGGTGGAATTATCTCAACTACTGGTTCAGCAGGGATATCTGCTCCCGAAGCATGCTCCACAACCCCGTCAAAATGATTATTTATTTCATCTAGATCAAAAGATCCCAGCAACGCTCCAGTCGAAACAGCCAATCCTCCAATCAAAAACTTTTCTCTTTTTTCTTTTCTTCTAATCTGTTTATAATGTTCATCTAAATTTTTGAAAATATCACCTTTCTCGGCTTCCAAACTTTCAACTATTTTTTTCTCAGCTTTGTTTTTACTATCTTTCTTAAAATAGGTGGTATCTTGTTTTAGAAGACGATGCGCACCTCCAACAACAGCACCTACTCCAGCCCACATTGCAACTTTTTTAATAAATTTTTTACCCAAAACTTCATAACCCAAATGGGCAGCCACCCCAGTTCCAATCAAAGCTCCCGCACCCGCACCAACTCCAACCGAAACTGCAAAACTTAAGGCAAATCTGGCTGATTTTGGAAGATTTTTATACGAATTTTTCATCTTATTATAAAGTCCTTTCTGTTTTTCATCTAAATTCTCTATTCTCTCTGCTAAAAGTTTTTCTTCATTTTGCCTCATATATTCAAATATAGTCATTTTCTCAAGTTGACCTTCAAGATTTCGCTCTGTCCCTTCAACCAGTTTTTCGTTCGAAGCAACTCTTTTTGACTCGACTCCTTCTTTTTGTTTAATTTCAACTTTTTTCTCGGCTATTATTTTATTAGCAAATTCTGTATACTTTTCTCGATAAGCCGTTTGGGCTGTTTCAAACGCTTTTTTTGCATCTTTAAATTCTTTATTAATATGCCCTTCTTCAGAATCGCTACTACCCAAAACATTTTGAATTTTTCTGAATACTCCTCTTCCTTTCTCAACTTCCTGAAGTTTTTCTTTAGCGACTAAAGCCTCCTTAAATAATTTATCCGATTCAATCTTCAAACTCTCTGCTGAATTTTTACCTTTTTCTCCTTTTATATTTTCAACAGAAATTCCTGCTATTGGCGTTTCAACTCCCTCTCTTACATTAAGCATGGCTTTCTCTTCTAAATCCTCACTTAATATCTTAGCTTCAGGAGTTTCATTGACTATTGACGCTTTTTCTTTGTTTGCTTCTATTTTTTCTTTGCCTTTTTTCATCATCTCATCGTAATGTTCCGCCATATAATCTTTCTTTTCCAAAGCTACTTCTACTGGCTCATCTTTACTCATCACTTGAGCCTCAATTGACTCCTGAATCACCGGTTCATCTGTAGTTCCTTTTTTAGATTTGATATCTTTTTTTTCATCAAAAGCTAAGTTTTCTTGGTAATCTTTGTACTGTTTTGAGTTTTTCCCCATTTTTTCTCCTATCACAGTTAATCCATCTTTCGCTTTTTGATTTTGTCTTTTTTCTTCGGCAGCTTTTTTTTCAACAAGATCAACTATGGCTTTGGCCTCTATATATTCATCAGAATTTAATCCATGTTGCTCCTTTGCCTTCATAACATCTCTACTGGCCATTACTTCTCTAAAAGTTTGACTTCTTCTTTGCCTTGATTTTTCAAATTCTTCATCTGTTACGCCGATTTTCTCTTTGGCAAGGTTAATATAGTCTTGATCAGTTTTCATTTTTTGAACCTCTATCTTTGTTTTAGCTTTTAGCTTTTCTTCTTTAGGTTCTTCTTTTTTTATTAGTTGATCTTTTATCAATTTAAAATCGGCAACGCTGGAATCACCCATATTGTCCATATTTTCAAAATCCTCCTCATTTTTATTCTCTTTTTCTTTTTCTCGTTCTTTTTGAACTTCATCATAATGTTCCGAATCCCTCATTAACGCCAAACTTTCATCCATTCCATTATTTTTTTTAGACTTGGCTTCTTCAATTTTATCTTGAAAAGTTTTGTTACTATTAGGGGCATTAAATTTTTCCATTTTTTTAAATTAAAATTAATTTTGTTTTTCTTTTAAATTCAAATATTTAATAATGTCATATTTTTTATCTAAAGAAACAATGTCTCCGATCAAATCTACATTCTCTGGTAATTTTACTAACCAAAAATATTCTAAATACTTTTTTCTTACACCTTCAAGAATATTGTCTCCCAAAATAGATCTTTGTTTCTCTAAGTATTCCTCTAATTCCTTTTTATAATCTTCCACCAATCCCACCATAGCATCTTTCAAAAAATTAAGTTCATCTCTGGTGAATTTTTCTTCTAGTAATTCTTCTTCTGATTTCTCAGATTCATTTTTTTCAACGTCTTTAGTCATTTTTTTTAAATCTTTTTTTGAAAAATCCTCAATTGCTTCTCTCAATTCTTTCACTGTAACTAATCTAAGCTCTTTTTCTTTTTCTTGTATTTTAGCCAAATAACGACCTTTTTCTGAATTATAATTCAGGCTTATAATTTTTAATTTTTCGCTATCTTCGAATTTTCCAAACTCTTCCCAGAAAGAATCTTTAAGTGCTTCCTCATCCTTATAAAATTCAAACCCTTCTTTTTCAATAAATTCATTCAAATTTTTTATATTTGAAAAACGTTTATTACCCCTTATTTTTGGATCAAATTCCAATTCGATTATGCCTTCTTTTGAGGTGTACTTTCCTCCTTTTCTTTTTTGATATTCTTTTTGTTTAAAATAATCTCCGTTATCTTTAACATAAATTCCGCCAAGCTTTTCCTTTTCTTTAGTTTTTTCTTTTTCAGCTTCAACTTGTTGTTCTTGAAAATACTCGTTACTGCTTTCGGTATCCGAAATATGTTTTCCGATTAATTTAACAAAATCATCATATTTAAGTGTTTCTTCTCCTCCTCTTTGTTCTGGAGCCTCCCAAGATTCAGTTTCTTTATCATAAACAAAACTTTTATGCTTATAAATAACCACCTCTTTTTTATCAGGATTAAAATCTAATATCTGAAATTCTGAACCATCCTCAGGATTTAAATAACTCCCTTTGATTTCATATCTTTTAAAAAATTCTTCTTCTGTTTTTGGCACTTCTAAAATATTTTCTTTTTCTGATCTTGATTTTATCTCTAGCTTTTTATGAACATCTTCTTTTCCAAGTTTTTCCGCTATATCTCCAATCACAGGAACGTCTTTTTTAATTGAAGATTTTTCAGTACTATTTTCAGGACTTGAATCAACTATTCCCTTATCAACATTTTCTTCTTTACTGTATTTATATTGTTTAATTGCTGTTTCTAAATTTTTAGCATGCCAACTACTATGGACTATCTCTAAAATTTTATTCTTAACCTCATCTTCCGAACTATCCATGCTTAAAACACCAGATTTTAATGGGGTATCTAGTCTCTTAATTAAATCCGGTATATAATTTTTCTTCGCTTTTTTAAGAGCTTCATTATATTTTTTATTTTTTCTTTTTTCTTCGTTAGATTTTTTACTTTTTTCTGAAAATAAAGCATAGGCGTCTAAAACCCCGAAAGGCAAAAATTTCTTAACCCATTTTTCAGCCAATTCTTTTTCTAGACTTTTTTCTTCTTCAATCTTTTCTGATTCAATTTGCTGACTTTCAATGACACTTTCAGATTTTTTAATCTCTTCTTTAAGTTTTTTATCATCAGGTTTTTCTTCTTGAGTCTCAGTAATATCATCAGATTTATTATCTTCTTGTTCTGAAAAAACTTCAGTGACAACCGTTGCTGATTTTTCTGAAAGAATAGAGGGATCTGAATTGTCTTTTATTGGATCAACCAACTTCAAAGGATTTGATTCATCTTCCATTTCAATCGGTAGCTTTTTTAAATCAACACTATTCTCTCCAATTTGATCGACTGGTTTTTCTTGGTTGGATAACTTAATTTCTTCTAATCCCCTGATTGGATTTAATGGACCATTTTCTCCCATTTTTATTTTATATAAATTATTGAGTTTTTTCTTTTAAACAAAGAAATATTGGCAGGGTTGTTCTGTTTTTTAAATTTTGTTTGTTGGATTTATCTGCTTATTAAGAGCTTGTTAATAAGAAAAATCACGTTTTTATTCATCACTAAATACATATTAACACACAACAATAAGACTGCAAAGTAAAGTTATCAACAATCCAATCAAGAGTTTTTCAAACTTAGGTTTTTTCCCTTAAATAATAGGCCTAATAAGATCTCTCCTCCGAGGGCGGACACGGTGGAATATCTCTTCTATTGATTTTTAATTAAAATCAGAAGAAATTTCAATAATAAAAAACTCCCTCAAGCGAGGGAGTTTTTAAAAACCTAAAGTTTAAACTATTTCTTAATAGCTTCTTTCAAAGTTTTTCCAGCTTTGAATTTAGGTACAGTAGTAGCGGCGATTTGGATTTTTTCCTTAGTTAAAGGATTTACTCCAGCTCGTGCAGCTCGATCAGAAGTAGAAAAAGTTCCGAAGCCTGTGAAAGCAACGACTCCTCGTCCTACTAAAGTATCAGAGATTACGTCTAAGATTGTATTAACAACGTTATCAGTATCTTTTTTACTAAGTCCTGTTTTAGAGGCAACTACGTCAATTAGTTCTTTTTTGTTCATGTTGTCACCTCCCTGCTATTGTTCATTTTATTTTAGGGAACTATCCCCGAATATCTTTTTTGTTACAAAAACTTATTCGAGAATAGTCCCTTTTTTTAATTTTTATCGACCCTTTTTCTTTTCTGAATTCTTCTGCCACGAAGATTTATTCAATTGATAGTCTCATTCTAATACACTTTCTAGAAACAATGCAAGGTTTTGTGCTTATTTAACCGCTTTTGAAATTTTTTAAGCTAACTTTGACTTTTTAAAAATCCCTGTATTTTGGCTTTATCTAGCGTATTCTACGGATCTAACCTCTCGCAAGACATTAACTTTAATTTCTCCAGGATATTTCAAATCATCTTCAATTTTAGTAGCAATTTGCTTAGTCAATTTTAACGCTTTTAAATCATCTACTTTTTTGGGATTAACAAAAACTCGAATTTCTCGTCCAGCTTGAATGGCATAGCATTTTTCAATTTCACTAAATGACATCACTAAACTTTCTAATTCCTCTAGCCTTTTCAGATATTTTTCTAAAGTATCCTTTCGAGCCCCTGGCCTAGAAGCACTCAAGGCATCAGCTGCTGCCACCAACAACCCAATTCCATCTTTAAACGGGTAGTCCTCATGATGTGATCTCATCGCCTCTATGACCTCCTCTGGTTGATTAAACTTCTTTAAAATATTAATTCCTAATTCCACGTGAGTTCCTTTAATTTCATGATCAACTGCTTTGCCAATATCATGAAATAATCCAGCCTTTTTGGCTAAATTAACATCCAAACCCATTTCACCTGCTAAGGCGCCCGCTAAATGAGCTACTTCCAAAGAATGCAACAATACATTTTGCCCATAACTAGTTCGATATCGTAATTTACCCAAAAGATGAGTTAAACTAGAATCAACTCCGGTTAAACCAACATCATAAACTGCAGCTTCTCCGGCCTCTTTGATCTTTTTATTAATTTCCTTCTTGGCAATTTCCACTGCTTCTTCAATTTTAGTTGGATGAATTCGTCCATCTTTAATTAAAGCGTTAATAGCATTTTTAGCGATTTCTCGTCGCATCGGATCAAAACTAGAAATAACAATCACTTCTGGAGTATCATCCACAATAATTTCAGCCCCAATTAAATTTTCTAGAGTTTTAATGTTTCGCCCTTCTCTTCCAATTATTCGACCCTTAACTTCATCGCTAGGAATACTAAGAGTTGTGGCTGTAGTATCCACTACGTGAGATCCGGCATACCTCTGCATAACCTCAGTCATAATATTCTTGGCTTCTTCTTCTATTTGATCTTTTTTACTTTTTTCTAATTCTGAAATAGCTTTGACTAATTCATCCTTGTTTTCTTTTTCAACAATCTTAAGTAATTCTTTTTTAGCATCCTCTTTTTTCATTTTAGAAATCTTTTCTAATTCTTTTTCGCGTTGTTCCTTGATTTCTAAAATGCCTTCTCTAATTTTTGCAACTTCTTGGGCTTTTTGTTTAATATGATTTTTTTCTTTTTCAACTTGAGAACGTTGATTTTCTAAATTCCTTTCTTTGTCATTAAGCCTTTGATCTGCTTGCCTTAACTCTTCTCTTCTTTTTATTTCTTCTTTTTTGACTTCCTCTAGCCCTTTAACAGCCTTATCCTTAGCATCTAAAAGCAATTCTCTAGCCTTTACTTTCGCTTCCTCTAACTGTTTTTCAACTTTAGACTCAGCCGTATCAAGTTGATAACGTGCATAAAATTTTCTAGCCACAAAGCCAGTTCCAGAACCAAAAACAAAAGTCAATACCCCAATTAATAATGGATTCATAATGGTCAGAAAACCAAACATCCTAAAAAGAATACTCTCAAAAACTATTTTTTACTTTTTTTAATAATTTTATTATGTAAAGATATTTTAGTTCCCTTTTAAGATAATTGGTTTTTTAAAAAATTATTTTTAAAAAACGATTCTAATAATTAGATAAAAACAAGTCAATTTTTGTATATGGAGACCGTTTCAATCAATAAAATATTTCTAAAAACACATAACTATTTTAGTCCTGTGCTTTTTTCTTTATTCAAATCTTTTTCCGTCTTTTCTGGCTTCTTTTTTGTATTCACTTCCTTTCGTTCAACTTCTTTATTTTTAGAAAAATCGTTCTTCATAGGTTCGCCTAATTCTCGATAAACAGTTCCCAAAACACCATTAATAAATTTACCAGAATTCTCTCCTCCATAAGTTTTAGCTAACTCAATAGCTTCATTAATGGCTACTTTAGGAGGAACCTCCTCGTAATTACCAAACATCAACTCATAAACGCCTAATCTCAAAACATTTCTATCAACAATAGTAATTTGATCCAACGGCCACTCCGGTGCACATTTTTCAATAATAGGATCAATGACATTTTGTTTCTTTAGCGCTCCCGCTATTAACTGTTGGACAAACTCGTCTTCTTCTAATTTTGGAGCAAACTCTTTAATATTACCATTGATTATTTCTTGGGTGTTTCTTATTTTTCCATTATTAAAATCCCATTCGTATAAACTTTTTAACACTACAGATCTAGCCAAATGACGATTTCCCATTTCAAAAATTGATTACTTAATTTTATTCTTTTTTAAATCAGTACCTTGAATTACTTGCTCTCCCTTATAAAAACCGCAATGAGAACAGGCGTGATGAGGCAATGAAGGCATTCCGCAATTTAAGCATTTTACCACTAACTTTGTCTCTAATTTTTTTTGTCCTCCCCTTCTTCTATCTCGACGACTTTTATTTTGTCGTTGTTTTGGTACAGCCATAATACAGGTTAATAACAATAAATTGTTCTTGGTTGTCTTTTATTAAGATTATTTTGAAAAACGATTAGCTTTCAAAAACAAAATTTAAACTAACTTTTTAGCTTAATAAAACGCTACCTTGTAACAATTCTCAATATAACAGAAAAAATAACCTAACGCAATAGGAAACTACTGTTAAACAAGCTTTTCTACTAAAAAAATGTTTAAATCCCAAAGTTTCCAAAACATTTAATCTAGCGATTTTCTTAACTGAATAAAAACCAATCATCAATCCAATTATTGTTTAAAAAACAGTTTTTTAGAAAAATTTACAAAAACTTTTTAAAAAACTATACTGTTAATATAATTAATTAAGATATATATGGAGATCTCAATCATCCTAGTCAATTTTAATAGTCAAGCTTTTTTGGAAAAATGTTTGAAATCTATTAAAAAACTAGTCGATAAAAATTTTCAATCTAAGAAAATTGAAATTATAATAGTCAATAATGAAGCTCGATCTCTTAAACTGAAAGAAGTCTTTAAGTTTAATATAAAGAAGATTGAAAATAAAAAAAATTTGGGTTTCGGAAAAGCTTGCAATCTTGGAGCTGAAAAGGCCGAAGGACAATACCTTTTCTTTTTAAACCCAGACACCGAACTTTTAGTCAGCGATTTTTCTTTGATTATTAATAAATTTCAAAACGATAACTCAATTGGAATCATCGGAACTAAAATAATCGAAAAAAACAGAAGAGGTATTCAACCTTGGACTTGTGGAAAAAAGACCTCTTTTTTAAGAATTTTATTTAAAAACTCCATAAACAAACCTTGGAATAATAGAAAATCCATAGTGGTTGATTGGGTTTCAGGTACTTCCTTTTTTATTAGAAGAAATACTTTTCAAAAACTCAAGGGTTTTGACGAAAAATTCTTTATGTATTTTGAAGATCAAGATTTATGCCTAAGGCTAAATAAAATAGGTAAGAAATGCCTTTTTTTCCCTTATTTTTCAGTTCTCCATCATAATGGTAAAAGTTGGAATAACAATAGTTTTAAAAAACAGGCCTATTATAAATCTCAGAATTATTTTTTCAAAAAACATTTTAGTCGCTGGCACTACTTAATTTTAATTTTTACCAAAAAACTATTAAATAAATAAATGTTTTCCAAAAGAATGTTTTCCAAAATTAATTTAAGCCTAATGATCTTAATTGGCCTAGTGCCTTTTAGTTTTGCCTTGAATCCGAGCTTAAATATCGATCTGTCAATAATAAGAGTCCTTATTCCAATTATTTTTTTAAGTTGGTTTTTGATAGGTCTGATTAGAAAAGAAATTGTCATTGATCCTCGCTTTAGAGCTTGGTTGTTAATTTTTATCTTACTTTTCTCTTTAGCTTCTGTTTTTTGGGCTACTGACTCACTTAAAGCTTGGAGAAAAATTTTATTTCTTGGTTCTATCTTCCCTCTTTACTGGGTGATTTTTCCATTCTTGAAAGAAAAATCCAACTTAAATCTATTTTTAAAAATAATTTTTGGAACCGCTTTCATTTCAGCAATAATAGGCTTAATCCAATTTTTATCCCAATTTATTTTTGGCTTAGAGGTTGTTTTTGAAATTCAAGCTCGTTTAGCTCCTTTCTTTTTGGGGGAAAGTTTTTCGGCGGTAGTTTTAGAATATAATAGTTGGTTAGTCAATCTAAATGGACTAACCGTCTTTAGAGCGATTGGTTTATTTCCCGATCCCCATCTTTTCAGTTTATTTTTAAATATTTCTTTTCCAATTGGTTTTTACTTATTTCTAAAAAACAAAAATAAAGGTTTTTTAATCGGATCTATTGTTATCTTGACAGTTAGTCTGCTAACTTTTTCTCGAGCTGGCTATCTAAGTCTAATTTTGGCTTTTTTATTTTTTTGGTTATGTTTTTTAAGAAAAAAATATATTTCAAATATCTTATTAATCCTTTTGGTTATCATATTTTTCCTGATACCCAACCCAATAAATCAACGTTTTTTTTCTATTTTCAATCTTCAGGAAAATTCCATTTCGGAGCGATTAACTTTATGGAAAACAGGAATAGAAATTACCAAAAACAATTTTTGGAACGGAGTGGGTATTGGCAATTTATCTGAAGAAATTCAACCTCTTTCTGAACAAAGAATTCCCATTTATGCTCATAATTTATTTCTAGATTTTTCTTCTGAAATTGGATTTTTGGGAGGACTAGCTGTTTTTTTAATCATAATCTCTCCTATCGTAAAATTTTTTAAACATCCTAATGACAAAACTCTTTTAATTGCTACAATTTTTATAATAATTTTAACTCATTCAATGTTTGAAACACCCTTCTATTCCGTTCGCTTATTACCTTTAATTTTAAGTCTTCTAGCAATATGATTAAAAAAATATTTTCAAAGATTATTTATTTACCTTTTTTACTTCCAATAATTTATCGGATTAAATTTCCGTTTAAAAATTTTGGAAGCATCAATTTATTAGATTTATTTTTATCAGTCTCTATAATATTAGGGTTTATTTTAATTATTCAAGAAAAAAAGCTAAAAAAATTTCAGAAATACCTCAACCAGAGTAAGCTTATTCCAGGTGTCGGAATTTTTTTACTCTTTGGTATAATTTCAATCTTGACAAATTTCAACCACAATTGGACGAGAGAATTAGGTCTTTTAAAAAGTTTTTTTGTTTTACCTATCTTATTCACCGTAATTATTAGATTTTTCTTTCAAAAAACTCGTTTTCAACTTTGGTCATTTCTAGGTTGCTATTTTGTTTATTCTGTTTTTTTAAGCTTTTTAACTATTATTTTTTGGATCGTTAAACAGACCACTTTTGATAATCGAATTCAATTATTTTTTGATTCTCCTAACCAATTAGCAATCGCTTTGTCTTTAGGAATAATTTCTGGTGTCCTTCTGCGAACTCACAAGGCTTTTAAAATAAACCTGTTTCTACTCCTGTTTTTAGGACTAGCCTTGTCGTTTACTCAATCAACCGGAGCCATTTTAACCGTTTTGATAGTCGTTGCTTCTATTTATCTAAAAAAACATCTCCCTAAGCCTAATATTATTATTAAATATATACTTTCCTTATCTTTAGTTTTTGTTCTATTTTTATTTTTTTTAACTCCTTTTCTTAATAAAATTAATTACAATCCCTTTCTAAATCAAAACTCTTCTGATTCCCGTCTAGCAATCTATCTTTCAACCCAAAAAATTATCTCTCATAATTTTATTAATGGGATTGGTTTATCCAATTTTCAAGAAAAATACCTAGATAATCAAATCTTTTTTCCACCCTATCCTCAATGGGCAGTTCCTCATTCTCACAATTTACTGACTCAAATTTGGCTATCTTTCGGGTTTCTAGGTTTAATCACCTGGGTTTATCTTATTTATAAAAAAACACTTCCCGTTAAAAATATCTTAAGGGAAGTATCTTTTTATTTTCTTTTATACTTTTTAATTCATGGATTGATTGATGTTCCAATTTGGAACAATGATCAAGCTTTATTTTTTTGGTTTATATTTCTCTTTTAATTAAGTTCCCAGAAATTTTATCAACAAAAAACAACTCTTCATTTAATAATATTAGATTAAAGGAGTCTACTTGAGGATATTTTTCTAAGTCATTAAAGATTTTTTCTTTTTTACTTTCATTTAAGTCTATTTTCCAAAAAATATCTTGAGAAATAAATTTTCCCGAATACCAATCATCTAATTCAAAAACTTTAGGAGAAGCACTCGTTAAAGCCGCACAATATAAATAATTAGCCCTTTCAGACCAAACACATTTCTGAGCAATACTAGGCAAACCTAATTCATATTTCTTGCTTTGATTTAAGTCATAATATCCCAACTGAATCCTCTTGGGAGCAACCGAATGATCATAAAAAGAAAATAATATTTTAGTTCCGGTTGGTGCCCATAAAACATCGATGACATCTTTTTCAATTATTTTTTGAGCTGGCTCTTGATTTGACACTCCTGTCAAAAAAATCCCGCTTTCTGTTGCGCTAACTTTTTTTGAAAAATAAATTATTTTATCACCTTGAGGACTAACTGAAATATTAAGATTATCTCCTTTTATTTTTTTCATCTGGATCCAATTTTTACCGTCTAAATCAGAACTATCTAACTCATAATTTCCATTTTTAAAAAACAAGTAAATCAATCCGTCCTCAAGAGAATTAAAATTTACTGCTTTTATATTGCTAGCCAATTCTGTATTTTGTTTTAAAGCCAAGTTAAAAACCGAAAATTTCTCTCCCGTCCAAACCAGACAAAATTTTCCAGTTTTTGAACATTTAACTGTTTTCGGATTATTAAAAGGATAAGAACCTAGATTCTTTTTGTAGGATCCAACCGAATCTGTCTCTATAAAATTATTTTGATTATAGTAAATAATTTTATTTTCATTCGTTTTTACGACAGCTCTAATATCACCCATTCCAATTATATTTTTTTCAACAATTATATTTGTCTCTTTTTCGACAATTACTTCTTCTGGTAAAGACGTTTCAATTATTAATTTTTCTGTTCCAGAAAAAATGTTCCAGAAAAAATCCCTAAAAAACCATAGGACTAAAATAAAACTAGCAACGATTAAAAATATTATAATTTTTTTAAACATTTACTTTTCTATATTAAGTTCCCTGCTAAACCAAAAATTAAAACCAAAAGTAAAAGCCCAAAAAAGAACAAATACAATGGCCGTTCTGATTATAAAGATGAAATATTCAGAGGCATTAGAAAATGTTGAGGCAACAAACATTTGAATAGAATTATTATCATAAGGATAATGTGCTCCGGTTACATCAGCAGTTTGTTTGATTGTAATTGATTTTTTACTTTTTAGAGTCTTTAAATTTTGAATATTCCAATTATCTTTTAAAAGAGTTTGCTCTGCAGTGGAAAATTCTTTTTTAGCTTCTACTACTAAAGTTATCGTATCATCTTCACCCCCCGTTAATTTAAAATTAATATCACCAGTGGTTTGATCTATTAATATCTCCTGATCAGGATTAGCACTAGCAAATGCCGAGTTTACTTCTTCCCCGTTTAAATACCAAGTCAAAGAAATATTATTAGCAGTTAAATCGTCAGTTAGATAACCTGGGACTAAATCAGCTTTAAATGAAGCAACTTCGCCAATTTCACCTAAAAAAACAGTGTCTGAATATTTTGTAGAAGTAGTTCCACTTCCATCATCATACTCCACCCCCTCAGACCAAGCATTATCGTCGTTACTAATAATTTTAACCATCGGTTCAGCTACAATTAGCATTCTCTCGCTAGTCACTTCTTCTCCGCCAGTTTTTTTGATTTTCAATGAAATTGTTTGGATTTCCATTTCTGATCCAGATATTGGTAAATAGATAGTATCACCCAAAGAACAGGTACTGAAATCACAAGCAGAAGATCCTGAGCCAGGAGCTACAACCGGCTGTCCGTTCACTTCCCAGGAATAAGATTCCACAATTGAACTTCCTGCCAAATCAATATCAATATCAGCCTTAGCAGCAATTACTTGACCAGGATACACTGGACAAATTTGAGCATAAGGATTATCAAGAGGATCGGTAACAGTAGTATCAGGAGCACAAATTTTATCCGAAATTGCATCGAAACCATAAGAGGAACCTTGATCAAAAACCTTAAAAAATTCAATCGCATTATCATTAACTACAACTGGAATATCAACACTAGAAAGGCCGATTTTGTCATCGCTTTTACTTTTTTTAGTTTTCAAAAAAACTTTCAAATAAAAATTGTCGTCTTCTGATTGAGCACTGAGAAAAGTATCAGCTATTTTAAATTTTATTTGATTAAGTCCTATTCCTTCGGCATAAGAATCAGAAATAATATTTCCACTAGTACAATTACCTAAAATGTCACCGTCACTACAAGTATCTGGGGTAATTCTGTTAGCAGCGATTGAAGTACAAGTATCTAATGTGTTTTCTTCACAATAATAAATATCCCAATCATAATAAACAAAATCATCGCTAATTTCACTTTGGCTAAAATTAGCCTTAACGGTTATATAATCAGAATAATCAGGATTTTCAACATTAAATTGCGGCGCCTGAGGAGTAAAATTAAGATTAGTTTTTAATAATTCTTCACTTTGTTCAAAAACCGCTTTGGTAGCTAAATAAGTAAAACCATAATCCCCATAATCATCATAACCACTGCCTGAATTCTCATCATCACATTCATCATCTTCTATCAAATCCATTTTAGGTTCGCCCTCAACTTCTTCTTTATCACAAACATCTAGTCCCGCCCAGGTTATTTTATAATAAGGATTGAGAGCAGGATCTGTAAGAGATATAGTATCCTCAATACAAATATTCAATTCGTCACAGCTACCCATTGTTCCAACATCAGTCTGACAAGTATCACCTTCATTCGCACATTGAGCTAAATAACAAATACTATCATCGCAAGTTCCTTCAATTCCTCCACTTTCACAAAGATATCCGTCTGAACTTGCATTACAACTCGAGACCGCGACGCAACTACTTGTTTGGCAAGTCCCAGTTCCTCCTCCTGAAATTTCACAAGGAATTCCATCACTAATACCAGTACAATTTGAAATAACACTACAACTACCACTTAAACATTGACCAATTTGCATACTAGCATCCAAACAATAAGCTCCGTCAACAAAATTAGTACAAGTGAAAGTAATTGTATTTGATAACGCAGAACTATCAAGATCTCCTTCATTAGTAGTAATCATCGAAGTTCCTTCCACTATTACCCCCACTCTATCGCCAGAATTAAAAGTCCAAGTTAATTGAGTCTGTCCTAGTCCAGCTAAATCCGCTTCATCATTAATTCCATCTCCATCGGTATCAGGATTATTAGGATCCAATTTCCAACAAGCTTCTTCGTCTTTCCCAAAATCACCGTCACCCACCTCATGACCACTAGCATCACATACTATGTCACTACCACTAGAATCGTAAGGATTTTCAAATGAATCATCTTCTGCTTCCGCAAATTTATGCTCACATTGCACAATTAAATCACCTCCAGGATATTTAATTTCATCCTCATCATCGTCATAATCATCAGGGCTAGATACTCCAAAATTATGTCGGTAACAACGAGTAATAGCAGCAGCATTTACAAGTTGTTTTGAAGCATCTGAATAATTTTCAGCTTCATACTCTCCTGTCGATCCAGTATTTGATTTTCCTCCTACTCCATCACCTCCTCCAAAAGAGGCTTCGTAACCATCTTCATCAGTTCCGCTACTATAGTCAGTAGCAAATAAAAAGGGATCAAAGTCGCCACGAGCAACAATTCCCATCGCTCTTCGCTTAGCATTCTCCATAATAGCAGCAGCACCATAAGTTGATAAATCTCCCTCTTTAAATAGAAACCAAGTATAATAAAGATCTTCATTGGAATTTTTGAAAAATTTAGGCATAGCTGTTGCCGTTACTTTTTCCCCTATTTTAGGAGTAGTTTTATCAAAAAATATTTCTGCTTGCGGGTAATTCCCTTTTTTCTGAGATTTTCTCAAAATATCGGCGTCAAAGCCATACTGATTCTCCACTTTATCCATAACTTCTTCTACAGAAGGGACGCTTGATCCGCTACCGAATAAAGCCTGGACACTTCCAGCTGAATTCCAAAAAAGAAGATTAACTAAAAGAAAGGCATAAAAAAGTCTGATTTCAATTCTATTTTTTTTCATAACAAAGTTTAAAGTTTAAGTTTTTGAATTTTGTATAAAATAACTCCGTCTAAAAGCAAAATTAGAGCCCAACGAGTGACAAATGAATACCAAATTGATTTGGTTCGGGTATATAACCAGCCTAAGAATAAAGCTAGAAAGAAACTAAAAAGAATGAATTGCCAACTAAAAATTTCGAAGAAAAGGATTTCAAAAAAAACAAAAAATCCTGCTTGAATAACTAAAGTCATTTTAGTTGAAAAAGTTTCCATTAATTTGTTTATTAAAAAATTTCGAAAAAAGAATTCTTGGGAAAACAAAATCAATGGTACCAAGATTAAATCAATAAAAAATATCATCCACCAATCGTTCAAAAACCAATCTATTCTGGATAAATAGTTTAATTTTATAAAAGATAAGTAATCCGATTTTAAAATTAAAACTAAAAAAATAATCCAAAAAATTAAAATTTGTAAGCAAACTTTAAAATTAATTTTTTGTTCGATTTCACTCTTTATCCATCCTTGCTTTAAAATAAGCCAGGGAAATACTAAAAAAAACAAAATATTCAAAACCACCGTTTCCCAAATACCATTAGTGGTTAAATTGTTTAGTAAAAACCAAAATCCCAAAAAAATTAATAAAATCTCTATAAAAATTATGAGTATTTTTGAATTTTCTCTAATTTTATTTAACATTTATTTTATTTAAACTTTTTAATGCTTTTTTTAATTTTTTTTAATTTTTTTATTTTTTTTTCAAGACTTTTTTTAGATAAGGTGTATTCGATTAAGGCTTCTATGGTGAACAGAGGTAACCAACTAAACATCGGAACCCCTTCAACGGCCATAAGAAAAGTTTTTCTTATCCATCTTATGCTTCTTTTTCTAATTTGCTTCTTTGTATCGCCCTTTATAAAACCTTTTCCGAGCCCATTTAGAAAATATAAAACAAACAAAATTATTCCGAAAAAAAATCCTATAAAAGTTCCCGCGACAGGAATCAATCCAAATAAGTCCGCCACTATCGCTAATATTATTATGAATCTAAGAAGAATGGATATTTTAGCATTTTCAACATCTGTAATCGCCTCAGCTAGCGTTGCCTTAAACTTAGCTGAAAATTTAGTTGCTTTTTTTTTATTATCTCGACTTCTTTGTTTTTCTAATTCTTTCTGATGTAAATACTCATCGCTCATCTGGAACATACTCTGATTTTTAAAATTAAGCTTCTTTTTCTTTCTTCTTCATTTCAATTCTTTGGGCTGGGTTAGTAGTAATAATTTTATCTTCATTATAAGAAGCAATTACTTGGATAGCCGCTCTTTTATTTCCAGCAAAAAATATCCCTTCTCCTACCTGAGTTTCCATTAAAAAATATTTTTCTTTATCAGTTAAATAAAAAGTATCAGCTACTACATCTACTGACGACTTAGATTGCTTCATTAATAACTGAATAGAAGAATTAGAAACAATCGCCTTTCCATAAGAAGATCCTAAAAAATCAGAAATATCCTGAGTAATAGTTGTTAGCCCTCCGTAATATTTTCTAATTCGTTTGGCAATTGAAAACAAAAACTTAGCCCCGTCTTCGTGTTGCATCATCCACCAAGCCTCATCAATTGTTATTAATCTTTTTTTAACATTAAAACGAACTTCATTCCAAATATATTTCAATATTAAGTACATAGCAATCGGCCTTAATTCTTCTTCAAGATCTCGAATATTAAATACTATCAATCTATTTTTTAAAATAACGTTGGAAGGTTGATTTAAAAATCCCGCATAAACCCCTTTGGTATACTTCTCTACTCGCATCGCCAAACTTTCACCACCTTGCATATTTTTCAAAATTTCATGAAAATCTGTTAGAAGCGGCATATCTTTACCCGGCAAATCTTCCATGGAAGTATTTTCAGTAATATCTCGCACTAAATAAGTTTCGTGAATAGCTCTTTCTAAAATAGTGTCTTCTTCGGGAGTGATATTCCCTAGCATTAGTTTAAAAAGCCCAATTAAATCAACCGCATTAGATCTTAAAACTTCTTCCATACTTTCGGCTTCATTAGCTTGCAAAGAAAAAGGATTAATATGATGAGATGAATTTATTGAAACTGAAATATAACTCCCACCTACCGCTTCAGCTAGATATCGATATTCATCTTCAGGATCAATAATAATAGAATCGGTGCCTAACATCAAAGAACGAAGAATTTCTAATTTTATAGCATAACTTTTTCCCGCTCCTGATTTAGCGAAAACCACTGTATTGGCATTTTCCATAGAAAACCTATCAAACAAGACCAGGGAGTTGTTATGTTTATTAATTCCGTACATAATCCCCTGATTAGAAGTAACATTAGAAGAAATGAAGGGAAAAGCAGTAGAAAGAGGCGCAGTGTTCAAATCAGATCCAATCATTAGTTTATCAGAGCAAAGTGCGATACAAGAATCAAAACCTTCTTTCATTCTAAAAATCGCTTTTTTAGTAAAAATAGACATTGCCTCTAATGAAGAAACTAGAATATCAGTATTTTTTTCTAAAGTTTCCAGGTCTTTAGCATAAATATTTACATATACTCCAAATTTAAAAACTTTTTCGACCCCTTCTTGAAGCTTATCTCTCAAATCTTCCACATTTTGATAGGCCATTTCTAACTCTGGATTTCGTGCTAAACCCTTCTCTCTTTCAATATTGATTTGAGATTGAATTTGAGCTACTTTCTTTTTTAAATCTTTTAAAACCTTAGCCGTATCGACAGGATGAATAAAAAAAGCAATGTCCATAGGTAAATCTAAGGTAATAATTCTACCCGACCAACCAATTGAAAGTACCCTAGGATAAGCCGAGACAAAAATAGTTCGACAATAAACTTCTCCTATTTGTAAATTTGAGCTAGAAATTCCAAAAGCGGCCGGAGCGATAAAATCTAAAACTCTAGTTAATCCTTTTTGATAAATATCTTCCTTGCTCAAAATATCAAGCTCTTTATAATCTTGAGGCTTATTTATTAATTCTTTTTCTTTTTCTGGCTTTTTTTGAAATAATTTAAACATTTATATCATTTAACTTATTATTCCTGATAATTATTTTTTTAAAAAAATTTATTATTTCTCAAGATCCAGTTCTGAAATATTTTCTAAGTCAGCATATTCAAATTCAGACGGATTATAGGAATTATAATAAAGCTCTATTAATTCTTCCGTTTGAAGTGTTACGCCTGTTATTCCCATACTAGCCAAAGAAGAGTTTACTTGCTCGACTCTTTGAAATAATTGATTTTTATAAGTCTCAAAACTTTCTTGATCTTGATATAAAATCTTTTTTTTATTAGCCATCGAAAATATTTTTTTAAAAATTCCTTGATTTTTAGTTTCCACCATATAAAAAGGAATTACAATATAAAACATTTTAGACATTATGTCTGAAAGACCCACTAATTCCTCAATAAAATCAACATAATCTTTTATTTGATTTTTTAATAAAACATTTTCTTCTAGTTTGATTCTCTTCTTCAATTGATTGACGTAAGGGTTAATATTAAATCGCCTTGAAGAAACTACAATTTGAAAACTAAAATCAAAGGTGGTTAAAAATTGCTGAAAATTATAAATGATAGCCTGCTGTTCTTCTTCTGATTTTAAATCCATATTTATAGCAGTGGTAGCCAAAACCGCTCTTAAAGAGCCGTCACTCATGACAACTAAATCTTCTTTAATTTCAGCAATGTCCATTTTTTCTTGTAATGAGTTTTCGTTTCTGTTCATATTTTTAATTAAATTTATTCGTAAATATCCAAAGATTGAATGGCTTTTTCAATATCCTTAAGATCAACTTTTTTCTTGGTTATTTTTCTAAAAACGTTTTTGGGTTGTTTGTTTCTTATTTCCGTTGAGCTGTCTTGTTGTCCTCTTTTCCAAATAAAAACTTTTGGTTTAAAAGTATAGAAAAATAGATTTTTTAAAAAAGATGGCAAAGATTGCCCATAGGGTCTTAAAAAAATCAAAGCTAGTACAACAATTGAGATAATTACAGTAGTTATAATAAAAAAAGTTTTATCCAGCAACACCCAAGCCATGAAACTAAAAAAGCAACCCAAACCAATCCAACCTAGTTGTTTAGCTGTTAACTGAAAAGCTATTTTATCCTCAATATTAACAAATTGAGGGACTTCTCTTTGTTGGCTCATTTTTTAAACATATTTATTTAAATCTAAAACATTTTCTTGCTCAGTCTTTGGGGAATTTATTTTTGATTTTATTGGATAAATTTTTGTTATTGGTTTAGGCTTAAAAGCAATTTTTTCATCTGCCTCATAATAAGGCTGACTTTCAAACTTAGTTATATTAAATTTTGTTTTCGGTTTTTTATTTTTTTCTAACAATTTTATTATTTCAAAATCAATTTGTTCAAACAATTTGTTATAATAAATAATCTTATTTTCCTCAAAAGAATCCAAAACAACCCCTAATTCTTCTTTTTCTCGCACATCTAATTGTTGAACGTTTTTACTATTATACAAGTAATCGCTTACATTTAACATAGTAGTTTTCTGTTGATCATTTTTTCTCAACCGATAATCAATAATCCAATTTTCAATAAAAGGTTCCCGTCCTTCTTCTTCTCCTGGAAAAAAAATAGGGTGCACGCCAATTTTCTGTTGTTTAATTTCTGGAAATTTTTCTAAAAGCTCTTTAAATTTCAAAACTACTAAATCTTCCTTAACTGCTTCTATTCCAATCTTCTTTATTTCTTCAATAATCTTTTTAAAATATTCTAAAAAACCAATTGAGGTGGTGCTATTAAATTGAAATCGTTGATAAATTTCTTTTCTAAGTTGCTCTTCACTCAATTCCCCGGCCATAAAATTTCTAACTAAAACAGACAGACTACCGATTTTTTCCAGAGAAATTAATTTATATTTCTCAGCCGTTGTTTTTATTAATTCTTCTGTTTTTTTGCTGATCAAACCATACCGAACATTTCTCGGTAATTTCTTTTTTTGATTTATTTGATTATTATTAGTCATTTATTTAAAGTTATGGCAAATCTCGTTCTCCTAGTATATACTTACCGTCATTTCCAGAAGCTCTTATTGCTTCTATAACAGTATTGTCTCCCAATTCATCAGCAAATTTTTTTCGACTAACCTGATCGGGTTTCGTCAATGCTTTGTCGTGTAAAAATTTCAAAACGCCAGGCCTTAAATTACCGTTTTCATCTAAATAAAAACTTTGCTGTTGATTTTTGAAAACATCCTTGAGACTTTTTTTACCTAATTTTTCTTCATGAATTTCATTGCTAATTTCTTCTTCTCTAACATTATAAGCATGATCGGTCACTGAAAGTCCATGCAACGCTCCTCCAACTGCCTGTTCTACTTTTAGCTTCTTTTGTGTTTCGTAATCCACCACCGCTCCCATGTTTTCTTTTCCAGCTTCTCTGGTAATTTGTTGTTGCATCCCCGTATCACCATCTTTTCCTAATTTTTCCATCGCCTCCGCATATAAATTTTTTCCATCAGCATCAATCCCTAATTTATTATTTTGAGATTTATACGAAATAGCTGCCATTCTCTCGGCTCGATTTTCGCTATTAAACATCTTATCAACTTCACCATCTTCGGGTGGTTGCTCTTTCCATTTTTTAAGAGTTTCTTGAGCTTTTCCTCTATAATATTCTCTTTCAGCCACTCCTTTGTCTCCTCCATATCTTTTTTTAGCTTCTGCATTCCTTTTGGCCTGAGTATCCGCTTGTCCTTTTTTAGTAAATCTTCCAAAAGTAGAACTCTTCTCCATTTTATGTTTTACTCCTTCTTTAATTGCCTCACTATTCGTTGCCCGACGAACTCCCCAAGCACCAATTTGTCTAGATTTAGCTCCCAAATCACTTATTTTTTTACTTCCTGCTTCTAAAATTTTTGTAGCTGCCCCATCAGAAATGCTTTTAGCCTTGTCATACCCGTAAAACAATAAATAAACCGCCGTAATATAAGGGATGATGATTCCACAAAGAGCCACGATAAAACCAGACAATCCTCCCGTACCAGCACTTACTTGATTAGAACTATTTGAAGAAAAACTTCCCATTCCCGCTTCAGATGCCTTGGACATAGCATCTACTAAAATTATTGATAACCAGATAAAAAATAATAAAACTGGACCGTAAAAACACCAACTAATTAAACTTTTAGTCCATTCATCTCTCATACCACTCAGTTTAGTTCCTTCCATAGCATAACCGAACATCGCTACTGGCGATAAAATTATCAACACCCAAAGAGCAATCATTCTAATAATTAAACTAATCGCTAAGTAAAAGAGCATTATTGTCATTATCACAGTCATTACAATAACCGTGACTATAATAACAAAAAAGGTAAAATTATCCTTTAAATTTATTCCAGTCCCTCCCACAATACTTCCAAGATTAATTAATTCTTGAATTTTAGCCCCAAATTGCATCTGCATAATTGAGTCTGCAAAAAATTGCATAAAGATTTGAGAGGCATCAATTACAAATAAAGTAATTGGCATTGAAAAATTTATCAGCAACGCTGCAAAAATCACTCGAAACAACATCGCTTTATCTTTAAATTTTGAAACTCCTAAAATTGTGCTTAATCCTATTAAAACAATCACTAAAATAAAGAATAGATTAAAAAAATCCCGCACAAAAGACCAGCCAGTATTAATCCCATCCTTAGCTGTCTGAGAAAAAAAGACACTATCAAACATCTCAGGAGAAATCATCACATCCAACAACCACATCGCTCCCGCTAAAAAGATAAAAACCAATTTTAAAATACCATATAAAACCGCATTGGCTCCTTTTAAAATTAAAGACCCAACAAAACCACTCCCGACAGCAAGAGCATCTAAAGTATCCGCTGAACTAATCTCACCCAACCCAAAACAACCCAAAACAATCAGGCCTAAGAAAATTAACCATTTTTTATTGATTTTTATTTTTTTAAAAATCACAAACAAAATTTAATTTTTATTCTAATTTTCCTTGGTAACTATCTAAAATCTCACCTTAATTTACTTATTTACTAAAAAATGAGATTTTAAATAATTGCTTGAAACAATTTTATTAATAAATCTTTAATTTTTTTCACTTTCAAATTATTTTTTAAATCTAATCAATCAAAAATTCCAAATCCTCCATAGATTTCGTCTTGAAGTCCTTCGATTCCTCCCGTCACATCACTATTAATACTTTGTAATTGACTATCAATCGGACTGGTAATATTAACCACTCCTGCTTCAATAGTTTTAGATAACATGTTAGCCGCCACTGTTCCCACAATTTCTGGAATTGATCGAGCTTGATTAATCATATCCATATAAGTTGATTCAGCCTTGGCGGTTATACTGGCGATCACGCTTCCTGGTAAATTAATCAGATTATTATCTGAGTCTTTTTGACTAACAAAACCAGCCCCGGCCACCGCTTCTATTTCAGCTCTTTTTTCCGCTCGAGCAATTTGATTTTCTAAAATTTGTTGTCCTCGTATATATACTCCAAAAGGATTATTCATATCATTATCAACCATCGCCACCACTGCTTGACTTCCACCTCCTTGCGCTTCATCAAAAATAGAATCTATCCCTCCTTGAACATATTGATCAATTGTCGACACCTCACTTTCCGGAGATAGAAGAGCGTCTTCAACATCATCGTACATCGCCGCCGTAGCATCCCCCACTCCATCCCCTAAAATCTTAAAAAAATCTTTAGTATAAGCGACACCCTCATCTCGAGCAGCTCCATAAATAAATTCATCATAATCTGTTATCACCAAAGAACCGCTTAATAAAACTCTGATCCGATCTCGAATTAAATTATTAGCTTGTTGTTTTAAATTAGATAACATAGCATTTAAAAAAGCTTCCTTAGCTGTTACCCAGGCTTCATGCATTAACTCTGCCCCAAAAGCCTCCCCCCAATAGCCAGCTTGAGTTGGTTTTTTAATTCCCAATAAACCATAAAAACAAAAACTTATTATTAAAATCAAGCTGAGATATTTAGTTTTTATTTTATTCTGTATTAACACTTTTCTTTTTTAATTTTTTAAAAAATACTATCCGAATTAGTATTATCAAAAATTTCAATTTCATATTTACCAACAAGTTCATCAATTTCGTTTTTTAAAGCCTCCCCTTCCATTAAAGCCGCTTGTAATTTACCTACATACAAAGCTATTGTCATTGGATCTTGTTGATCAACTAATTTCTCTTCATTGATGTCTTCCATTAAATATTTAATCAATGATAAAGTTCTAATATGAATATCTTTGGTTTTATAGGGAGTTTCTATTTTTAAACATTCATCATAAGTTTTTTGCGCTTTTTCTTTTAATTCAGCCAGTTGACTGGTTTGTCCAGTTTGAATCGCTCCACTTATTTCATTAATATACCCAACTCCAAGTTGAGGTAATAAGCTTTGATCCTCTATGGAAAAAGGCTTATTAATCGACATCACATAAAATATCTGAGTTAAATATTTTTCAATTTGTTCTTTTTCCTTTTTTTCTACTTCTTCTTCATTTCCAGTGACTTCTGGTAAAACAAAAATATCGTCTTCAGAAATTAAATTCATTTCACTTGACAACTCAGAGTTTTCTGTGGTTTGATTAATAAATTTTTGCAATTCTTCACTGGTCAAAGAAACCTCATTTAAAGCCTCTATCCCTTTTTCATTACCATAACTTTCTGGGTCTGTATAATAATCACTCAATAGCTCCACTTCATTGCTTTTTTCAGTCTGCAATTTTTCAAAAAAATCATTAGTTAAGTTGGTTCCAACCTCTTCATTGTTTTCTATTTGAAGCTCATTTTCACTTTTAAAAAAAATTTTGTCCCCAGGAGCAGGTTTTAAAGGATCATAGCCACTTTCAACTTCTACTCCATCTCGATAACCATCCCCATCACTATCAGGATTATTAATATCAGTTCCGTACATATATTCTTCTTCGTCGCTCAAACCATCTTGGTCCCGATCGTGAAAAACATCCGAACTACCAACATTAACATTACTCAAAAAAACCCACCAAAAAACTGTCAGGCCTCCTAAAAAAATCAGGTTTTTACTCTTTGTAAAGCCAAAAAGTTTATTTAATTTTATTTTTTTCATTTTATTTTTTTAAAACAACTTTCAACGTATTCCAAACTGTTTAAGTGTTTTTAATATAAAACAATTTAGGTTTTCTAGCAAGACTTAGTTCTCTTTTTATAAAAAAATAGTCTTAACTACCCACACCCCATAAATAAAAACCAATCCTAATATCCATCCATTTAATTTTCGCTCATTAACGCTAGGGTTAGTTATAATCAAAAAACTAATCGTCCCAAAAAACAAAGCCATTAAAAATAATTCTTGTTTATTTAATATATAAACCGAGACTAAATAAAAACTGAACAAAAAACTAGCCACTAATAATCGGGTTTTTTCTTTTCCAATTAAAACAACTAGGGTATAAATTTGATTTTTTCGATCACCCTCTAAATCTTTTAAGTCTTTTAAGGGGGTTATTAACAGATAAGCCAAAAACAAAAACCAATACACTCGCCAAGGAAAATTTGTCAAGGTTTGATTTTCTGAAAAAATCATAAAACCAATTACTAAAAAATTTAAAGAAGCCAAAGAAATTAAAACACTAGAAACTCCAATAAAACGCTTCAATCGAAAAGGATAACAGGAATAAACCCAAGTCAATAAATGATAACTTACCACAACCACTAAAATCACAGGACTAATCAGGGCCGCCGTCAATATTGAAAAGCAAAAAAATGTTTGGATATAATTATTATATTCATCTATTGAAACTTCTTTTTTAATTAAAGGTCTATTTTTATTAGTTATTTTATCAATATTGACATCACTTAAATCATTAACTAAAACTGAAAAAAACCAAACAGACAAAACCAGTAAACCTAGGTTGATTAATACTAAAATCGAGAAAAAATCTATTTGAAAAACGCTTGGATTATAAAAACAACCCAAACCTAAACCCATAAACAACAACCCCAAATTAAAAATCAATTGTGGATAACGAAGGTTTTTAATTAAACTAATAATTTTATTTGAATTTATTTTATAAAAAAAACCTAATAATAAAACAAAAACTAAAGGTAAATAAATTAAAGCTAATTTTTTTCCTAAAAATATTTCTAGCGCTAAATTTTTAAGACCAAAAACTGAGAATGGGGTCATAAAATAACCCGCTACCGTTAAATAGGAAACCTTCATAAAACTCCCTAGTTCTAAAAAATAAACCACAAAAGATGGGAAACAACTTAAAACAAAAAACAAAACATACCCCCCGATTAAACCAATTAAAATCTTTTTTTTATTTTTGGTTTTCAAATAAACATACCAACTAATAAAAAATAAAGAGATTATAATATTTACTCGAGTCCCCCAGGTAATTCCCCAATCTGGATTTTCTCCAAAAAAAACAAAAAACCTTCCAATTAAACCAACAAAGCTATCAAAAATATAAAAACTTTTATAAATATCTCCCTGAAAAATTAATTTATCAACAATTGGTGGAAAAATTATTATTCCAAAACCCCACAATAAAAAACTAGCTACTTTTTTAAAATCTTCTTTAACTAGGGTTGTCAAAAAAATTAAAAATATTAAATAAGTTAAAAGAAAAAAAGAAAAAGTGTGCGCAAACAACGTCAAAAAACTTTCCAGATTTTTTTCTGGGAAACCTAACAATAAAGATTCCACCAAAAGCCTAATTGAAATTAAAGCTAAAAAAGAAACTAACCAGGTTTTTAAATTTAACTGACTGTTTTCCAGAAAACTAATCGCCTTTTTACTTCTTTTTTTAAAATCCATTAATTTATACTTATATTTTTTATTAAATCTTCATTTAAATTTTTATTTATTTCGGTAATTATTGTTTCTTCACGAAGTTTAACCTCACTTCTCCAGGTTGAATTTTTTAATTCAATCCATAATCGACCGTCTTTATAATCTTTAATCTCCACAAAACTTTTACTAATTTCACCAAAAATTTTTCTTAAAACTTTTTCTCCAGTAATAATAATTAAATATTTATCATTTTCAATGATTTTTTTATTATTAACTCTTTTTTCCAAAACCTTTTGAAAATCTTCCCACATTTTCTAGTCTTTAATAATTGGCATAATTACATAAGAAAAATTATTATTTTCTTTTCCTTTTTTGTTTATTCCTTTAATCAGGGCTGGAGATTTTTCTTGATTTAATTTTAAAACTACCACGTCTTCTTTGATCACTCCTAAACCATCAATTAAATAATTACAATTAAATAAAATTTTAAAATCACCTCCTAAAACCTCGGCAGTTATTTTAGAAATATTTTCTCCGGCTTCTCCTGAAAAAGAAGTAATTTCTATTTCTTTTTTATTTTTTAAACTACTTATTTTAATTTCTCCATTGTTATCTCGAGAAATTAAAGCAGCAATCTTTAAAGCGTTTAATAATTCCGATCGATTAACTCGTACTTCAATAGAATATTCTTTTGGTAAAATTTGTTTATAATCAATGTAATTACCATTAATTAGTTTTGAAATAATTTTTGTTGAATCATCCCCAATAAACAGTTGGTTTTGCTTTATTATTAAGTTTATCATCCCCTCGGTTAGATTTTTTTGAATCTCACTAAAAGTTAAAGCGGGTATTATTATTGATGGAGTATTTTCAATAAAAATAAAATATTCTTCATTTAATTTATCTTCTTCTAAATTAATAATAACTTCACTTAATCGATAACCATCTGTTGAGGCTAGGATTATTTTATTTTTCTCAAAAAGCACATTAACCCCATTTAATTCTTGTCTAGTATCATTATGAGCCACTGAAATTAAAATATTTGAAATATTTTCTATTAAATTAAAAGCTTCCATATTAATATAATTTTCTTTAGGATTTTTTGGAATAATAGGATAATCATCCTGACTCATCCCTTTGATTTTAATTTTATGTTTTTCAGTTTTTATTTGGAATTCATCTTTAATTGTTTCCCCTTCAACAACCTCATCTTTAATATTACTTAAAAAACCATTAATAACTCTAACTGGAATAGTTATTCCGCCTTCTTTATTTATCTTAGCTCTAACGTGATTTTTAATAGCTATTTCTAGATTGGTTGAGGCTATAATTAATCTATTTTTATCAGTTTTTATTAAAATATTAGCTAAGATAGGTAAACTAGGTTGTTTTGATAAAATTCTTTCAACTTTAGAAATTGCATTTCTAAAATTTTCTCTCTTAATTGAAAATCGCATATATATAATTAATTATTATTATTTAAATATTATTACTATTTATTATAGAGCTTGTTTTTGTGGAAAAGTAGGTTTTATCTTTTATTGGAGCTAAAAATCTTGTTGATAACTCTGTTTAGAAAGCTGTTGAGAAAATTAAAAAACAGTGTGGATGAAAAGTTAACAAAGAATAGATAATTTTAAATTAATAGGTTATTAACAGTTTATGGATAGGTTGTTAATATTTTTTAAAAACAGTTTAATAATCATTATATTTTTCTCGAATAAATTTAATCTGATCTTGTAGAAATTTATTATCTTTTAATTCTTTGATAATTTTTTTATGAGCATACATTGCGGTCGAATGATTTTTTCCTCCTAAAAAAGTTCCAATTTCCGTAAAAGAAAGCTCCAAATCCTCCCTTAATAAATAAAAGGTTAATTGTCGTGGTTTAATAACGGTTTTTTTTCGACAAGACCCTAAAATTTCGGTAGTTTTGAGGTTAAAAAAATCAGCCACCGCTTTCACCACGGTCTTGGGAGTAATTCTGCTTTGACGATTACTGGAAATTAAATCTTCGGTTAAATCCACAACTTCTTTTAGGTTGGGATTGACGTTTCTTAATTGATAAGTAACTATTATTTTATTTAAAGCACCTTCTAGTTCACGAACATTGTGATAAATATTTTTAGCTAAATATTCAACAATTTCATCGTCTAAAACAAAATTTTTCTCCACCATCTTTTTTTTAATAATCGCCAAGCGAGTTTCTAGGTCTGGTTTACCAATATCAGCCATCATTCCCCCTTCAAATCTAGATTTAAGTCGATTTTCTAGGGTAGGAATAGATTTTGGAGGACGATCAGCGCTGATAATAATCTGTTTGTTTAATTGATATAAAGACTCAAAGACATGAAAAAATTCTTCCTGAGTCTTCTCTTTTTTAGACAAAAACTGAACATCATCAATAATTAACATATCTAATTGAATATATTCATTTTTAAACTCTTTAGCTTTGGAATTTTGAATGGCACCAATTAATTCATTAGCGAATCTTTCCATGCTTACGTAACGAACCTTAAAATCAGGATTTTGAGTTTTTACAAAATTACCAGTAGCTTGAATTAAGTGAGTTTTACCCAAACCAACATCTCCATAAATAAACAAAGGATTATAAGATTGGCCAGGATTTTTAGAAACGGACTGGCAGGCAGCATAGGCTAATTCGCTATTAGCTCCAACCACATAAGTTTCAAATTTATAGCGATGATTTAAACCAGAGTGAACTCGATTTCCAGCTGGATTAAAATCAGGAGTTTCTCGGAGATTTTCCTGGGGTTTTTCTTTTAAAATCGGTTTATTTACGATTGAATCGATCGATTTTTTTGGAAAAATAGGTGTTGTGGAAGACTCTAAAGAACAGGTCATTTTATTAATTTTTGGAAAATGTTTTCTTATAGAGTCTAGAATTATTTTTTGATATTTCTTTTCTAGCCATTCTTTAGCAAAAATATTAGGAACAATAACCACTAACCCGTTCTCGGTTAGCTCTTTTATGGCTGTATTTTTAAACCAAGTGGTAAAACTAGCCTTTGATAGAGAAATTTCCACCTCTCCTAAAACTGCCTCCCAAAGTTCCTGATTAGTCATCTTTTTTGTTTATAAATTGTTGACAACCTGAAATATTGTTTAAATAATACCTAACAAACAATAATTTCTCAATGGTTATATCTTGTCGATAAGTTGTTGAAAAAGATTATAGTATCATTACATTAATTGAAGAATAAGGCAAATTTTTAAATAAAAGGCTTTGTTTTTTTAAAACAGTTTTTTGTTAAAAAATAACGAAAAAAGCTTTCTTTACAAAATAAACAAAATGTGGTATAGTATGTTTCACGTGAAACAAAATTAGTTTATAAAGTCAGAAAGTTCGTAAAGTTTGAAAGTTTTTAAAATGAAAAGTCTGGTGCGTTTCACGTGAAACAAAATTAGTTTTTAAAGTAAAAAGTTTTAAATGTTTCACGTGAAACATTTTTAAACTTTACGAACTGCATCTTTTCACGTGAAACATACTTTACTTTCCAAGCTTTCAAACTTTACTAACTAAGCACGTTTCACGTGAAACATTTATTTATAAAATCAAATTTCTCTGCTTAGAAAAGTAGACTGTTTCACGTGAAACATCTTATGGTATTTTAATTTTTCTTTTAAATAAAGATTTTTTTAAATTTAATGAAATTTTTGTAACGTTTCACGTGAAACATTTTAGTAAATAGATTTTCGTTTTGGGTTTTTAAAAAATAACAATGTTTCACGTGAAACACTTTAAATTATTTTTTATTGTGGATAAGTTGTTTAAAAGGTTCATAAAAATAAAAAAAATAGTCTTTTAAACTAAAATTGTTTCACGTGAAACAATTTTTAAAGATTGGTTGGATTTTTCTTTTAAATAGGGCTTTAAGGAGTTTTATAAAATAAGTTTTTTGGTGGTTTTAAACAGCTTGCTGACAATAAAAAAACAAAAAATAAATATGTTTCACGTGAAACATATAATTTTTTTATAACAAACTTCTCTACTTTTGGTTTGTTGATGTTTTACGTGAAACATATTTAAAAAAATTAAAAAGCTGATTTTTTAAGAATTTAGTTTTTAAATTATTAATAAAACGTTTCACGTGAAACATCTGTTTACTCTTTACAAAACATCAATAATATTGTATAATAAATTGACTTTAATTTAAAAATGTGTTAAAAATTCCCATGGAGATGGGCCTGTAGCTCAATTGGTGGAGCGCTTCCATGGCATGGAAGAGGTAGTCGGTTCGATCCCGGTCAGGTCCACTTTTATTGAAATTTAAATATTTAGCACATTTTTTCGTCAAATCCTCCGTTACTTTTCAATGTACCATTTAGTACATTTCATACGCTACTCGGATTTTTCCTTGAACTGCACTTAAATATTTAAATCCCCACGTCTCACTTATTTGAAAGAGAAAAAGGAAGAAGAGAAGAAGAAAGTCCTCGTAGTTCAATGGATAGAACAAAAACCTCCTAAGTTTTAGATTCAGGTTCGACTCCTGGCGAGGACACTAATAAGTTAAAAGTCTAAAGTTAGAAAGCTCATAAAGTCTTTGTTTTTGAGTAAAAACCTTTTACTTTACAAACTTTTTAACTTTATAAACCAATACCATGAAATTTTTTATTCCGTTAAATTTGCTTAAAATAGTAGAGAAACTTGAAAACAAAAAATTCGAGGTTTTTGTAGTGGGCGGGTCAGTTCGAGACTTATTATTAGGGAAAAAACCAATAGATTGGGATTTAACTACTAATGCTCAACCAGAAGAAATTCTAGAGATTTTTCCAGAGGCTAAATACAAAAATGATTTTGGAACAGTTTTAATTCCAGAAAAGTATTTAAAAAGTCCGGTTGATGAAAAAAAAGGTGGTTTTTTTGAGATTACAACCTATCGAAAAGAAAGCCAATATCAAGACAAAAGAAGGCCTAACCAAGTGGTTTTTACTCAAAAATTAGAAGAAGACTTAAAAAGACGGGATTTTACGATAAACGCCATAGCTATGGGGATAAAGGATGTTGATAAGTTGTTGAAAAGGCCAATTTCCAAAGGTTTTACTGGAATTGAAGTAGAAAAAAGCGAAGTTGATTTCATTGATCAATTTCAAGGAGAAAAAGATTTAAAAAACAAGTTAATAAAAACAGTTGGTTTAGCAGAGGATCGGATTGGCGAAGATGCTTTAAGAATGATGAGAGCAATTCGTTTGGTGGTTCAATTAGGTTTTGAAATAGAAAAAGAAACTTTTCAAGCTATTAAGAAAAATGCGCAAAATTTAGAGTGTATTTCTCAAGAACGAATTAAAGATGAATTAGAAAAAATAATTTTATCTGAAACACCTTCCAGGGGGGCAGAGTTATTAGTGGAAACAGGTTTAATTAAGTGGATAATTCCGGAATTGGGAAAAACCATCGAAGTTGAACAGAATCATCATCATTATCATGGACCCTACAACACCGTTTATAAACATTTAATGGCCAGTTTGGATAAATGTCCTTCTAAAAAATTAGAAGTGCGCCTAGCCTCCTTTTTGCACGATATTGGAAAGCCAGAAACTAAAGAGGGAAGCGGTGTTGAATCTTCTTTTCATAATCATGAATATGCAGGGGCTCGAATTGTCAAGCAAATTATGGAAAGACTAAAATTTTCTCGAAATGTTATTGATAAAACGGTGCTTTTAGTTAAAAATCACATGTTTTATTATAATGTTGATGAAGTGGGGGAGGCGGGAGTGCGAAAAGTTATTAGAAAAGTGGGGCTAGAGAATATCAATGATTTAATTGATGTTAGGATTGCTGATAGATTGGGATCAGGAGTCCCTAAGGCGGTGCCTTATAAATTGCGCCATTTTAAATATATGGTGGAGAAGGTAAGTCACGATCCAATTTCAGTTAAACAATTGAAAATTAACGGAAAAGATTTAATAAAAGAACTAAGAATCAATCCCGGTCCACAAATCGGGGCTATTCTTGACGTTTTATTGGTAGAAGTGATTGAAGAACCAAAATTAAATAATTTGGAATATTTATTAAAGCGTTCCAAGGAATTAGCAAAAAAAGATTTAAAAACTATCAAAAAAGAAGCTCGACAGAAAATAAAAGAAACGCAAAAAGAAGAAGAACAAAGAATAAAAAAGCGGTATTACGTTGAGTAAGGAAGTTGACTTTTAGTTTAAAATCACTATATTTAAAGAGTAAGAAATACTGAAAATTGCCTCATTGCAGTTTTTAGTTTTATAGGGACCGTAGCTCAGTGGTAGAGCCGTCGGCTCATAACCGATTGGTCACAGGTTCGAATCCTGTCGGTCCCACAAAAAAATCAAATAAAAAAATAAAAAAACAACATGGATCATTTTGAATTAGCCCGACAATTTCCTAGAAAACATCACTATTTTGAAAAAAATCCTTCTGTGGGGTTTAAATGTTTAATTGCTAATCGAACCATTACCAATATTGGCACTGGTCTTTTTTCAATTTTTTTCCCAATTTTTCTTTATATAACTTTGGGAGAAAATATTCGATACTTAGCTTTTTATTATCTAGCTACTTATTTATTTTCGTTAGTTTTGGTCAGTACTTTTCATCATAGTCTTAATAAAATTGGCTTCAAACGAGCGATTGGGATTAGTACGTTAATTGGAGCTTTTTACTATTTAGCTATTTTCTTCTTAAAAGCGGAAAATAGTTTAATAGTTTTACCAATCATGGTTTTCTTAATCTCTCTCTGGCGGTTTCTTTATTGGATTCCTTATAATATTGATTTTGCCAAGTTTACTACCAAAAAAGATCGAGGAAAAGGAGTGGGATTAGTTGGGGCAATGCTGAGTTTTGTGGGTATTGTTACTCCAGTTTTAGCGGGTTTTGTTGTTGCTAGATTTGGTTTTAACCTTCTTTTTTTAGCGGGTATTTTAATTTTTCTTTTATCTTATCTTCCGTTAATTAAATTACCTCAAACTAAAGAACGTTTTTCTTGGAGCACTAGTCAGTTCTTTAAAAAAATAATAGCCAAGAAAAACAGAAAACTAGCTACTTTTTTCTTTTTAGATGGAGCAGAGGGAATTTTAGCGGCCTTTGTTTGGCCAGTTTTTGTTTATGAACTTTTACAAGGAAATTATTTGGAGATTGGAGCAATTTCATCTTTAGTGGTAATGGTAACGGCTATTTTACAGTTATTTGCTGGTAAAATTGTTGATAAGGAAAAAGGGCGAATGATTAAAACAGGGGGACTTTTTTATGCCCTAGGTTGGTTCTTGAAGATTTTTGCCATAACCGCTTTTCATGTCTTTATTTTTGATGCTTTTCATCGGTTTATGAGAGTTTTTTATCGAATCCCGTTGGATACGTTGGTTTTTGAAACCGCTTTTCGACAAAAACACTTTATTGACGAGTTTAATATTTTTCGACAATTTTGCTTGTTTTTTGGCGGATCTATAATGACAATTCTAATAATTTTACTTTCATTTTTTACTACCTCGATTAATTGGATTTTTATTTTTGGGACTATAACCGTTTTTATTATTAGTTTTTTTTATAAGAAAATTCAAGATTCTTTTATCTAATTATTTTATTATTTTAAGAGGGCTATATTTTAAAAGCGAGGTTTTTAAGCCTGGCTTTTTATGTTAAGATTATTTAACTTAAGAAGGGTATTTCTAATATAAATTTATGAAACCTTTAGCTGATTTAGCTAGGCCTACTAATTTTAATGAGTTTGTGGGGCAGGAAAAATTAATTGGAAAAACTAGTTTTTTGCGTCAAGTCATTGAAAATGACACTTTACCCTCAATGATTTTTTGGGGACCACCGGGAACAGGGAAGACTACTTTGGCTGGAATTATTGCCAAACAAACTAAAGCCGAGTTTGTAAAATTAAGTGCGGTTAGTAGCGGAAAGAAAGACTTGTTAAATTTAATTGAAAGAGCTAAGGCTGATATAAAATGGAATAAAAAAACCATTCTTTTTCTAGATGAGATTCATCGTTGGAATAAAGCTCAACAAGATGCTTTGCTTCCTTATGTTGAAGCAGGAACTATTATTTTAATTGGAGCGACTACTGAAAATCCTAGTTTTGAGGTTAATTCAGCGTTGGTTTCTCGAACTCGAGTTTTAGTTTTAAATAAACTAACTTCTAAAAATTTAGAAAAAATTCTCAAACAAGCGCTAAAAAAATCTTTTATAAAAAAAGCACCTCAAATTAAATCCGAAATTATTAAAATGATTGCCAAGCTTTCTAATGGAGATGCTCGAATGGCTTTAAATACCTTGGAAGCTTGTTTGAATCAAAATAAAAAAATAACCGCTGAATTAGTTAAGGAGGTTTTGCAAAAATCTCATCTCTATTATGACAAAAACGGAGAAGAGCATTATAATATTATTTCGGCTTTACATAAGTCAATGCGAGGTGGAGATCCTCATGCCTCAGTCTATTGGTTGGTCCGAATGTTGGAAGGTGGGGAAGATCCACTTTATATTGCTCGGAGGTTAGTAAGATTTGCTTCTGAAGACGTGGGTTTAGCGGATAATCACGCTTTAGTTTTAGCCAATAATGTTTATGATGCTTGTCATAAAATTGGAGTTCCTGAGTGCAATGTTCACCTGAGTCAATGTGTGATTTATTTAGCTAAAACTAAAAAAAGTATTTTAGCTTATGAAGTCTATAACCAAGCCAAACAAGATGTAATGAAATTCGGTAATCTTCCAGTTCCTCTTGTAATCCGTAATGCTCCGACTAAATTAATGAAAAACTTAGGCTATTCCAAAGGCTATAAATATACGCCCAAGGAAGATAGTTCTGGTCAGCAATATTTACCAGATAAATTAAAAAATCGAAAATATTTTTAAAAAGCAATAAAAATAAATTATGCAAACAGGGACTGATTTTATTGGAATAGGGGTCTGTTGGTTTTGTCATGATGGACAGGGAAATTTTGTGATGCAAAAAAGAGGAAGAAATTGTCGAGATGAGATAGGAAAATGGGATACCGGAGGAGGAGCTTTAGAATTTGGAGAAGAAATTGAAGATCGTTTACGAACAGAAATCAAAGAAGAATTTGGAGCAGGAGTTTTAAAAGCAGAATATCTAGGTTTTCGAAATGTTAAACGAAAAATCAATGGACAAAAAACCCATTGGCTAGCTTTAGATTTTAAAGCCTTAGTTGATCGGAAAAAAATTTCTAATCAAGAACCCCATAAATTTGATGAAATTGGCTGGTTTAATTTTAGTAATCTTCCCAAGCCACTTCATTCTCAATTACCAAAATTTTTTAAAAAATATAAAGAAAAATTAGTTTAAAAGCTTTAATTTTAAAGAAAAAGTCTTATCTGATTATTTTTATCGCTCTTCCTTCCACTAAAGCCAAAGATATTTTTTTATAAGCAGAGGTTAAAATTCTTTGAAAAGTGCTTTGAGAGGTTTTCATAATTTGAGCAGCTTGAATTTGATCTAAGTTTTTTAGATTTTTCAATCTCAAGGCCTCTAATTCTTCTATGGTAAGTTCTATTTTCTTTAAAAGTTTCAAGGGTACTCCACGGGGTTTGAAGTAGGTTGTTTGAGGATTAAAATTAATTTTACGACATAGTCTAGGTCTAGGCATAATTAAATATAAAGAATTAATCACAAATCCCGCCTACAGCGGGATTTGTTGACAAAATTATTTAGACAAACTTCTTCTTTCTTGATTTCTCAAAGGAGTATTTCTTTGATTTTGTCTTAAACCTTGTCCCTGACCCCTGTTTTGTCCTTGTGTTTTTCCAAGATCAGAAAAATTTTCATTAGTTTGGGTATCGTCATTTTTACAACGTCCCAATCCTCTTCCTGTCTTAGCTCCCTTACCTTGAGGTCCGGTTTGATCTAAATTAGGCATAATTTTTTAATTAATAATTATATTCTCAAATAATTTTGTTGAAATGGTCGGCAACCATTACTATAATGAGTATATACCCAAAACTAAATAAAGTCAAGACTACTTTTTGAAAAACCTAAAATTTATTAGAAAACCTAAGAATCCGAAGCTAATAAAAAAATCCGCTAAATTAAATATAGGAAAAGTTAAAATTGAAAGGTAATCAACTACGCAACTAATCAATAGGCGATCTATTAGATTGGACAAAGTACCGGACAAAACTAACAGAAGAAAAAAGTTTTTGAATTTATAAATCAAAAATAATAAAATAATTAAAGCCAACAACCAACCCAACCAAAAAAAAAGAGCAGGCAAAGAAAGACCTAGGGATAAATTGGGATTACAAACAATAACCGAAAAAACCTTCCAATTAGGTAGGTTTTCGTGAATAGCTAGATATTTAAAAAATTGATCTAGCCAAATAATTGAAATAATAATGATTATTCCAATCATTTTTTTATTGGCATTCCACACAGTCTGGAGCGGACGGATAAATTTCCAAGCGTTTAATGGGAATATTTTTTTCACATTTTTCACATTTTCCATAAGTTCCATTTTCTATTTTTTTAAGAGCCAGAATAATTTTGTCTAGTTCTTTTTCTAGAGATTCAGTTACCCCAAGATTAGCTGTGTAATTTTCAACTTCGCTGGCATTATCTTCCCGTTCTCGACCGTAGTCTTCGAATTCAGCTTTATAATCGCCATCAGAATCTTGGCTGGCAATTTTCCGAAGTTCTAGTTCGATTCGATTTTTTTCTTCAATTAATTTTTCTTTAAATCGATTTGTATTTTCTAACATCTTATGAATTTTATTTTTTAAATATATTAAAGTAATAAAATCTTAGCACATTTGAGTTAATCAGGTCAATTGTTGTTGAAGTTAGAATAAAAGAGTTTACAGAAAGCAGATTTTAGTTTAAAGTAACAATTAAGCAAAGACTAGGAAAAGGTTATCGCCTTGGAGTCGCGAAAAGAACCTAAAAGATATAATCAAAATATTTTTTAGTATTAGAATTCGTCGGTTTGGCCCGTAATCGTCAATAATGAAGGACTGCTTAGGCAGTTGAAATAAGGTGGTACCACGGCAAGCGTCGTCCTTAGAGAAATTATTTAAAATAATTTCTAGCGGATTGCTTGCTTTTTTATTTTATAAATTAAAATTAACAGTATGTTTAAAAAGGTTAGTCCTAAAAAAAATTATGCTGAAATGGAAAAAGAAGTTTTAAGTTTTTGGAAAGAAAAGAAAATTTTTCAAAAATCAGTAGAAAATCGTCCAATTGATAAAACTTATAGTTTTTACGATGGTCCTCCTTTTATTACTGGAGTACCTCATTATGGAACTTTATTATCATCAATTGTTAAAGATTGTATTCCTCGTTTTTGGACAATGAAAGGTTTTAGAGTGGAGCGACGTTGGGGTTGGGATTGTCATGGTTTACCAGCCGAAAATATGGTGGAAAAAAAATTAGGAATTAAAAGCAAAAATGAAATTGAAAACGTAGTAGGGGTTGATAAATTTAATCAGTCTTGTTTTGCAGAAACTTCTAAAATTGCTGATGAATGGGAAAATGTTATTGATCGAATTGGTCGATGGGTGGAATTTAAAGGGGCTTATAAAACCATGGATAATGATTATATGGAATCGGTTTGGTGGGCTTTTAGCCAGCTTCATAAAAAAGACTTAATTTATGAAGATGTGCGAGTTTCTTTGTATTGTCCGAGATGTTCCACTCCTTTGAGTAATTTTGAAATTGCCATGGACAATAGTTATCAAGAAGATAAAGATCCTTCGGTTTATGTAAAATTAGAATTAGAAGATGAGCCTAATAAATTTATGTTAGTTTGGACTACTCTCGCTTGGACTTTACCCGGAAATATTGGGTTGGCAATTGATAAAAATCTTGATTACGTCGAAGTAAAAATTAAAGAACAAAATCAAGAAAATATTAAAAGTAAAGCAGCCATTTTTTTTGATTCAAATGAAATTTATATTATTGCCAAAGAATGTTTAAAGGCGTTAGATGCAGAGTATGAAGTGTTGAGAGTTTTTAAGGGAGAAGAATTAGTTGGAAAAAAATACAAACCTTTATTCAAGCATAATATTAAAAAAGGTTATCGGGTTATTGCCACAGATTATGTTAAAAAGGACAGTGGAACAGGAATTGTTTCAATCGCTCCGGCTTTTGGAGAAGAAGATTTTGAAGCAAGAAATAAATATGATTTACCAATTATTATAAATGTTGATGAGGAGGGAAAATTTATTGATGGAGAATGGCAAGGTGAACAGGTTTGGGAGGCTAATTTTAAAGTTGTTAGCTGGCTTAAGGACCACAATCTACTTTATCGAAAAGAAAATATTACCCATAGTTATCCTCATTGTCATCGGTGCAGCACTAAATTAATTTATAAAGCTCAGCCAGCTTGGTTTGTTAATATTGATAAAATCCGACAAAATTTAATTAATAAAAACCAAAATGTCAATTGGTTCCCGGATTATTTAAAAGAAGGTCGATTTGGCAAGGGATTAGAAAGTGCTCCCGATTGGAATATTTCCAGGGATCGTTACTGGGGAACGGCCATGCCGGTTTGGAAATGTGAGGACAAAGAATGTGGAGAAGTCAAAATTATTGAATCTTATCAAGAGCTAGAAGATCTTTCTGGAAAGCGTTTAGAAAATTATCATCGACCTCAAATTGACGAAGTAACCTTTACTTGTTCTAAATGTGGAAGAAAAATGCAACGGATTTCTCAGGTTTTTGATTGTTGGGTGGAATCCGGTTCGATGTCTTTTGCTCAATTTCATTATCCTTTTGAAAACAAAGAGTCATTTGAAAAAAGTTTCCCGACCAATTTTATTTCAGAGTATATTGGACAAACTAGAGCTTGGTTTTATGTAATGCATGTGATGGCAGTGGGAGTGTTTGATTCAGAGGCCTATAGAAATGTTTTAACTACTGGTGTAATTGCTGGAGAGGATGGGCGGAAAATGTCTAAATCTTTTGGAAATTATACTGACCCAATGGAAGTTTTAAATAAATACTCAGCCGATGCCTTGAGATTCTATTTACTGTCATCTCCGCTAATGAATGCTCAGAACTTAAATTTTTCTACGGAAGCAGTAGCTGATATTCAAAATCGATTTCTAGGAACTCTTTGGAATAGCTATTCTTTTTTTGTTTTATATGCCAATGTTGACAAGTGGCAAATGGAAAAATTTAGTTTAAAGGAAATTCTAGAAAAAGGTAATGTTTTGGACAAATGGTTATTGGCGGAATTAAATCAATTAATTCAAGAAGTTAATCGAGGGTTTGAAAATTACTCCATAGTAAAGTCAACCAAGAGCCTAGAGAGGTTTGTGGACAATCTATCTAATTGGTATATTAGACGTTCCAGGAGGCGATTTTGGAAGAGTGAGAGCGATATTGATAAGCAGTTAGCATATCAAACTTTGTGGTATGTTTTGACTGAGCTATCAAAAATTCTAGCTCCCTATTGTCCTTTTATCGCTGATGAGATTTTTAAAAATTTAACCGGTCAAGATTCGGTTCATTTAGAAAATTTTCCAGAAACTAACAAAGCTTTATCAAACGAAAAAATTAGCTTAGAAATGGAAAAGGTTCGAAAAATGATTGAAATGGGATTGTCACTAAGAGCGGAAAATGGGATTAAGGTTCGACAACCGTTAGATTCTTTAGTTGTTAATAGTAATAAATTAGATGAAGCTTTGGAAAAACTTTTGATAGAAGAAGTAAATGTCAAAAAACTATTTTATAAAGAAGTCGGCAAAGAGTTAGCCTGGAAAGAAATCGATGATGTTAAAGTAGGTTTAGACATTAAAATAAGCCCAGCGCTTAAAGCTGAAGGTAATATGCGAGATTTAATTAGACAACTTCAACAAGCCCGGAAAGAAGCTGATTTTGAAATTGATAATCGAATTATTCTTTATCATGAAGAGCAAGAATTATTTGAAAAATTTGCTTCAGAAATAAAATTAGAGGTTTTAATCAAGGATTTGTTAGTAGTTCAAAAAGAGCCTGATAACTTTGATTATAAAAAAGAGGTTAAGATTGATGGTAGTCAATTTAAAATTTGGTTGAAGAATTAGCGAAAAAACTTAGTTTGCTTTGAAAAAAATAGAGCATCTTGATGGTGCTTTGTTTTTTTATTGACTAATAATAGTTTGTTGTTCGAGTGAGAATATAAAATTAAATAATAAAAAAAGACCCTGGCTGGGTTTTTATTTTTCTCCGATGTTTTAGGATATCCGTTTAATTGATATCCGGGGCGCTAAAGCCCTAGTTTTATAAGTGGCTTAGCGCCACCGGAGTACCGACTTCAATTCATTTTATTATAACTAAAGTCGATTGTTATGCTTCGTTGAGCATAAAATTTAATTTCTTCTACCGTCTTATGGATTTATTTTTTAAATCCGTTTTTTATTTTTGTTTTTAATGGGTTCTTTTGTTTTTGTTTTTGTAAATTTCAGACAGCTAGAAGGTTTCAATCGTGAATAGGGGGACATCACGATTGAAACTTTCTAGCTGTCATTAAGACAGTAAAAATATTCTTTTAAAAGGAACTAAATTTTGTAATTTCTTGATTACAGTACTATTATAGCATTTTTTAGACCTCTGGTCAATCAGAAAATTATTAGCTAATCAGAGAGAAAAAACCTAAAGTGGAAGAGTTTCTGCTTCAAGTTCACTGGAATTTTCTAATGAACTTTCTTTGATTGTTAAATCTTTTATTAACTCCAGGGCCGTTTCCTTAGAGGTGGTTAGAATCAAATACTCATTATTAGCTATTCCCCAATCAACAGATTTATTACTAGCGCCTTCTGTAAAGTTGTAATATCGAATACCTTCGATAATTCCGCTTCCTTGAAAGGCTAGAGGTTCATCTTGTAAGATGAAAGTTTCATCAACAAACAAAGGCTTAAGTAGTTCTGGTAATCTGTATTCATTATTTTCTAAAAAAGAAGATGGCTCCGTGGACTCCTCTTTAATTTTTAGAATCAAACTAATTTTTAAAATATTTTCTTGAGAATAAAGAGAAATCCAGCTGGTCTCTAGTTTAGATAAAATTTCTTCAGGAAATTGAATATCTAAAAGTGCTAGTAATTCAGTAGAGGACAATAGAATCTCATCTTTTTTAATTCTATAATAATCTCCAGTATTATTTGATAATAAAACCTTTTGTCCTAACAATAAAGATGTTAAATCTATTTCTGTTCCAAGGGTTAGGATTTTACTGTTTTCTAATTTTTCAGGAAGAGGTTTTTTTTCGATTGCTAAAGTTTTCGATTGAATTATTTCTGGTGATGTTTCGGTAATTGGGAGGGTGGAATTGGATTTTTGAGTGGAATAAAAATAATAAACACCAGCAAAAACAGCCGTTAAAGAAACAAAAAGTAGAACTATTAATAATTTACTATTCAAAAAAGATTTATTATTTGATTTTTTTTCTAAAATAGGAGATGAAGGTTTTGAAGCAGACCCCTTGAGTTTTTTAGTCTTTAAAGTTTTATCAGGAGATTGGTTATAAACATTATCTGGATTGGGTTTTAATTCCTTTAAAAAAGGATTAACAACTTCTTTTTGAACGGTTTCTTCTTTAATTTCTGTTTTATCCTTTGTTTTATCCTCAACAATCTTTTTTTCATTAGATAAATCAAAAGAAGATTTTGCAAACCCTTTGTTTTTTAGATCTGCTTCCATTGTTTTAATAGAGTAATTGATTTTTTCAGAAGAATTTTTATTAAGGCCTTCTGAATTCTCGTTTTCTTTTTGCATTTTTTCGGGGAGGCTTTAGGTTTTTTTGCGATTAAAAATATAAACGAAAAAATACCACCAAGGAGCTCCCAATTATTTTTTATATTTGAAATAATTATAACACAATTATGTTTTTTAAAACACTTTTTATTTTTATTCTCTAATTAGACTTATACGTCCTTGTTTATCAAGTTCCTTAACTTTAACTTTGATAATCTCATTTACCTTAAGATGTTCATTTATATCAGTTACTCGTTCTTTAGCAATTTGAGAAATATGAAGAAGTCCGTCTTGTCCGGGTAGTAGTTCAATAAAAGCGCCAAAATCCATAATTTTGACTACTTTTCCTTCGAAAACTTCACCGGCTTGAATTTCACGAGTTAGATTCTCGATCCATTTTTTAGCAGCTTCGCCAGAAATTTGATCAACGGCTGTTACAAAAATAGTCCCGTCATCTTCGATGTCAATTTCAGCTCCAGTTTCGTCAATAATTTTGTTGATTATTTTTCCGCCCGATCCAATTACATCTCGAATTTTATCAGGATTAATTTTAATGGTGATAATAGAGGGTGCATAGCAAGACAATTTTTTCTTAGGCTCAGCAATAACTTTTTCCATTTCAGCTAAAATTCCCAGTCTGTTTTTCTTAGATTGAGTTAATACTTCTTTGGTAATAGCTAAGTTGATTCCATCGATTTTAACGTCTAATTGAATCGCATTAATTCCATCTTTAGTTCCGGCAATTTTAAAATCCATATCACCCCAGTGATCCTCAGGTCCCTGAATATCAGAAAGAATTTTATAATTAGAATTTTTGATCACAATTCCTATGGCTAGTCCGGCCACTGGTTTTTTAAGGGGTACACCTGCATCCATTAAAGCTAAGGTTGAACCGCAAGTAGAAGCCATCGAAGAAGATCCATTGGAAGATAAAACCTCACTAACTACTCGAATAGTATAAGGAAAACTTTCTCGAGAAGGAAGCATTGGGAGAATCGCTTTTTCAGCTAAAGCTCCGTGTCCAATCTCTCTCCGTCCTGGTCCTCTTAAAAATCTAACTTCACCAACACTATAGGGGGGAAAATTATAATGATGCATATAATGTTTTTTGCTTTCTTTTTCCATTGTATCTACTAGTTGTTCGGCTCCTGGAGCTCCAAGAGTGGTAATGCTTAAAGCTTGAGTTTCACCTCGATTAAACAAAGCAGAGCCATGAGTTCGGGGAAAAAGATCTACTTTACAGGAAATTTCTCGAACCTCGTCTAAGGCTCTACCGTCAGGACGTTGATTTTTTTCTAAAACTTTTTCATGAAAAACATCATTTAAATATTCATCTAAAATAAAAGCAATTTCAGCTTTTTTAGTTTTTAATTCTTCTGGGTCGCTAAATTTTTCTTGAGCGTATTGATCTAACATTTCTTTAATTTCTTTCATTTTCTTCTTTCCAGTTTCTTTATCGGAAGTATATAAAGCGCTAGTAGCTTCATTCTTTTTTAATAATTCAATTATTTCTTGAGTAAATTCAGGAGTGGCCGCTGTTGTTGCCACCGTTTGTTTTTCTTTGCCAATTTTTTCAATAATCTCTTTTTCAAATTGGGTAATCTCTCTGATTGTTTTTTGTGCTATTTCAAAAATAGTCTGAGCATCATCTTCAGAGCACTCATTGGCATCAGCTTCAATCATATTAATTTTGTCTTCGGTTCCAGACACTAGGAAATCAACTCTAGTTTCAGGATTGTTGGGATTTTCTATTATTTTTACGGCTGCTACTGGACCATTCCAAGGAATATCAGAGATTCCTAAAGCCAAGGAAGCAGCAATTACTGCTAGATTAGCAGGCGGATTTTTTTCATCATAAGAAAGAACAGTGGCAATAACTTGAACTTCATTTCGCATGGTTTGATTAAAAAGAGGTCGGATTGTTCGATCTATTAAACGAGAAGTTAAAACCGCATCGTCAGAAGGACGAGCTTCTCTTTTAATAAATCGTGAACCGTTAATTTTCCCGCTAGCATAAAATTTTTCTTCATATTCTACCATTAAGGGAAAGTAATCAATCCCGGTCGCTTTATTATTACTTATAGTTGCATTAGCCATTATGACAGTATCACCATATTGGACAGTAACACTCCCGTTGGCTTGTTGAGCAAAAGTTCCTGTTTCTACAATTAAATCCTGACCATTAATTTCCTTAATAAATTTTTGTTCTTGCATAAAGATTGTTTTGATTTGCAGACCATAAGCTCAGAATTCTTTGTTATCTAATAAAGAATTCCCTCGGAACTATTTCAAGATAATTCCCAACTTAGACGTCTACAAATCAATGATTATTTTGTTAGATTAATAAAAACATTTTCAATTATATTGATTCGACAGCTTTTCAACAATAACATTTTAAATTTTTGAAGTCAATTAGAAAGACGTTTGAAAAGCCTTATTTGAAAGAAAAAACTCTTTACAGTAGTAAAAAAATATGTTAGTTTGTCATAAGTTATTGCAAATATTTTGCAAAACATTTTTATAAATCTCTCATACTTGAACCTCAGCTTTCCTGTTTATTAATTTAAATTAAATAAATTTAGCTGGTTCAAAGGCTTAAGTAGAGGAATCAAGGTAAACATTAAAAATTTCAAGATGACAAACGAAGAAACGAAAGAAGAAGTTGCAAAAAAAGTGGTAAAAGAAAAAAAGAAAGCTGTTCTTTCAGTGGCAGAGTTATTGGAAAACGGAGTACATTTTGGTCATAAAAAATCTACTAGAAATCCTAAAATGGACCCTTATATTTTTGGAATCAGAAGAGGCGTTAATATTATTAATTTAGAAAAAACTGCCCAGAAATTTCAAGAAGCTCTAGATTTTGTAGAACAACTGGTTGAAAAAAATGGAAATATTATTTTAGTTGGAACCAAAAAACAAGCCAAACTATTAATAAAAGAAGTGGCCGATCAAACAGGATTGGCTTACGTTAATGAAAGATGGATTGGTGGAACTTTTACTAATTTTAAAGTTATTTCAAAAAGATTAAAGTATTTAAAAGAGCAAAAAGAAGCCATTCGAGAAGAAAAGCTTTCCCATTTGACTAAGCTAGAAAAGAATCGACTTGGTAAAGAAGTTAAAAATATGGAAACTCGGATGGGAGGACTTTTAGGAATGACTCAATTACCTGAAGCGATCTTTGTTTTGGACATCGAGAAGGATTTAACAGCTGTAAGGGAGGCTCGAAAGCAAGGAATCAAAATAATTGCTTTAGTCGATACTAATAATAATCCTGATAATTTGGATTATTTTATTCCAGCTAATAATGATGCTTTATCTTCCCTGCGTTATATTTTAGAGATTTTTTCTCAAAAAATTCAAAAAGCTCAAAAGAAAAATATTTCTAGACAAGATTAGCCATACAATTATTTCTAATATAAATTAAGGTTTACTTTTATGATAAAAACAATAAAAGAAATTAGAGAGGAAACTGGGGCTGGAGTAGTTGATATAAAAAAAGCTTTAGACGAAGCTAAAGGTGACAAAGAAGCAGCTAAAAAAATTCTTAAAGAAAAAGGTTTAGAAAAAGCTGATAAGAAAAAAAATCGATTAGCTAAAGAAGGTTTGGTTGGTTTCTATGTTCATTCTGACGGCAAACAAGCGGCCATGATTAAAATTTATTGCGAAACTGATTTTGTGGCTCGAAATGAAGATTTTAAACAATTAGCCCGAGATTTAGCTATGCAAGTAGCCGCTATGGACCCAACGGCTCTTAATAAAGAGGATGTTCCAGATGAAATCATTGCTGAACAGCAAGAATTTTGGGAAAAAGAATTAGCAGAAGAAAAAAAACCTGAAAATATTAAAAAGAAAATATTAGAAGGAAAGGAAAATAAATTTCGATCAGAAAGAGCTTTAATGTCTCAAAATTTTATTAAAGAACCAGATAAAACCGTCGATACTCTAGTAAAAGAAAAAATTGCTAAGTTAGGAGAAAATATTGAAATTAGTGAATTTATTAAATTGGAGATTTAATTAGTAGGCCCCCCTTATGATAGTCAAATTTTTTGGATGGGATCAACCTAAGAATATTAATAGCGATCTTGATGCCGTTAATAATGGGGATATTTTAGCCGTTGATCACGATTGGGGAGGTGTTTATTTAGCTAAGGTTTTATTAACTAAACAAGATATAGAAAGGGAAGAAATAACCGGAAAAGCTTTACGTAAAGCTACTGATGAAGATTTGAAAAAAATTTGTCAAAACAAATCCATAGAAAAAAAAATATTAATCGAGATAAAAAAACAAATTAGAGTTAATGGTTTGGCAATGAAAATTTTTGAAACTAGATTGAGTATTGATGAAAAGTGCTTAGTTGTTGCTTTTGTGGCAGAAGGAAGAGTCGATTTTAGAAATGTGGTTAGAGAATTGTCTAATAAATACAAAAAAACTTTTCGTTTTCAACAAATTGGTTCTCGAGATGAAGCTCGACAACTTGGAGGTTATGGAATTTGTGGCAGAGAACTTTGTTGCAGAAAATTTCCAGGTAGTTTGAAAAGTATCACCACTGAAATGGCTCGTTGCCAAATGGTTTCTCACAGAGGAACAGAAAGAATTTCGGGCGGGTGTGGTCGTCTAATGTGTTGTTTAGGATTTGAATTTGATCAATATGAAGAATTGCTTAAAAAACTTCCCAAAAAAGGTGATAAAATTAAAACTGAAGGGGGAGATGGAATTGTTATTGATTTAAATCCGATCATGCAGGAGGTAAAAGTTAAAATGAAAGACCATAGTATTGTTAGTGTTAAAAAAGAAGATTTAAGGTAAGCGTTTATTTTTAGGAAATTAATAATTATAAAAATAAAATGTTTAATATAATTTTTCCAGTTATCATTTTTATTAGTTTAGCAATAATTGTTTTTATTGTTGGGAAGCATTTGCCAGAGTTTGTTGATATTAAAAAAGGAGAAGAGAGCCAAGTTAAAAAAAGTAAATATTTCAAAAAACTATTTAAGGTAACTTTTGACGGAATTAAATCTTTTTTAGTATGGTTGACGGAGTATATAATTAAAGGGATTAAAAATTTTTTAAATTTAATTCAATCTTGGATAGCTGCTAATAAAAGAAAAGAAAAAAAAGAAGATTTATTTGAAGGCATTGAAGAGAGAACTTTAGAAGAAAAAGACAGTTTTTTAAAAAAAATTGCTAGAAAAGAAGATACAAAAGAAGAATTAAAAAAGGAAAAAAGAGAAACAAGGCAAAAAATTAAGAAGAATTTTTTTGTTGATTTTAAAAATAATCTTAAAGAAAAAATATTAGAGAAGAAACGTCAAAAAATAAATCAAGTTTTTCAGGAAAATGATTATAGTGAAGATGATAACAGTCAATTTTCTGATGGAATTGTTAAAATTCATGAAAAAATAAAAAATGATAATATCCAAAAGAAAAATTTAATAAAGGAAGTTGTTGAAATTAAAAAAAATCAAACTGAAAAAATGAATTTAGATGAAGAAATCGGTGTGGATAGAAATATTTTAGAAAAAAAATTGATTAACAAGATTGGTCAAAACCCAAGAGACAAGGAAGTGTATCGTCAATTAGGAGAACTTTATCTAAAAATGAAAAATTATATTGATGCAGAAAATTGTTATAAACAAGTTTTAAGAATTGCAGTTAGAGATGTTGACGCCAAAAGAAAAATAGAAAGAATTAAATTACTAAAGAGAGCCAAGCAGAAATAATTTTTTAAAAAATGTCAAAAATATTTTAAAGCCGTGATAGCTCAGTTGGTAGAGCACATCCATGGTAAGGATGAGGTCTCGGGTTCGATTCCCGATCTCGGCTCAAAACTTGTAGTTTTTAAAGAAGGGAATCGAAGGGAGCGAGAGAAGGTGATTCACCGCAGTAAAGAGCTTTCGGTGCCCCGAGCCCGCCTGTCGACGAGGCAGGGAAGCACTTAATGAGCGTAAGCCGATAGACGCAATGTGAGTTTAGTGGCTTGACGCCGAATCAATCTCGGTTCAAGGGTTGATTTTTATCAGAAAAGAGAGTATAGTTTATTTTGTTGTTTTTATTTCAGGGTCGGTAGCAAAGCGGTCAAATGCACCTGACTGTAAATCAGGCGTTGTAATGACTTCGGAGGTTCGAATCCTCCCCGGCCCACAAAAAACATCGCAGATGTTTTTTTGAGTCCGAGGAGGATTCGAAAGACGGAGGCGCAAGATTCCGAGCTAGCGAAGAATTAAAGAGAGAGTGCCGAATCTGGGCAGAAAGCACTTAATGAAAACGAGCTGAAAGCGAAGTTTAAGTTTAGTGACTTGACGCCGAATCCCCAGTCCACAAAGATTTGTGATTTTAAAATAATTAATTAAAATTTTTCTAAAAGATATCCGAAATATCTTTTCGATTAAAAATAATTTATTATAGAGGCCACCTTAGCTCAGCTGGTAGAGCAACCGCCTTGTAAGCGGTAGGTCGTCGGTCCGATTCCGACAGGTGGCTCATTGTAACTTCTTTTTGAGGTTATTTTTTTTAAAATTAATCTATGTTAGAATACTTGTGTTAACGATAAATGTGTTGGGGAATTATACATTTAAAATTTGAATAAATTAATAATGAGAAAAGGTAAACTCTGGAAAGGAAAAAATAATATTGGTGTTATTATAATTCAAGGCTGGACTTCCTATTTGCGTCAAATTGATCCATTAGCTAGGGTTCTCAACGCTAGGGGTTATTGGGTTTATGCTCCTATTTTATCAGGGCACAATTCTAGTCCTGAGAAATTAGAAGGAGTGACTTGGACAAATTGGAAAAAAGACACTATAGAGGCTATAGATAAATTTAAAAAAGAGAATACTTTTCGGAAAATTTTTGTAGTAGGTGTTTCTTTCGGAGGTAATTTGGCGATATTAGCCAGTCGAAAAAGAAAAATAGATGGAGTTATTTTGATTAGTACTCCTATTTTTTTTAGAGATCATTATTGGACAATTTTGACTGCAAAATTTCTTTCTTATTTTAAAAAGAATATGCAGAAGAAATACCCGAATGGATTAGTTGATAATCCTAAAAAACCTGAAGTTTATAATTACTTTCCAATTAAAAGTTCCCTGGAATGTTTCAAGTTAATTAAAAAAAGTCGCAAAGTCTTAAGTAATATTGATATACCGTTTTTTATAATCCAAACCAATAAGGACTATTTAGTAGCCCCGTATTCTCCCTGGTTGATGTATAATAGAATTAAATCTACTGAGAAAAGTTTATATTGGATGGATGCTGGAGAGGGTGTTCATATCGATTTTGAAACTAATCCAGAGAAATATGGTGAGGTGATAGACAATTTTATTAATAATATTAAGAAAAAATAGTTTATGAAAATCGGTTTTTTCACTAATACTTATTTTCCAATTTGTTATGGCTCAGTAATCTCTATTGAATCTTTCAGAAAAAATTTAGAAAAACTGGGGCATGATGTTTATGTTTTTGCTCCAAGTCATCGAGATTACGAAGATGAAGGGGAGAAGATATTTAGATATCCCTCGTTTCTCTTTCGTTATAAAATTGATTATCCAGTTTCGATTCCGATAAGCTCTTTTATCAACAAGAAAATAAAAGAGCTAGATTTGGATATAATTCACGTTCATCAACCTTTTTCTTTAGGAAGAGAAGGTTTAAAATTTGCTCGAAAATTAAACATTCCAGTAGTTTTTACTTATCATGCTAAATATGAAGATTATGTGCATTATGTGCCTTTTTTGCCTGAGCATTTATTAGCTGATTTAGTGAAAAAAGAAGCGGTTAATTTTGCTAATAAATGTGATTTGACCATAACACCTTCAGAAGGAATCAAAAAAGTCATTCAAAGAAGAGGGGTAAAAAAGGATTTAATTAAAGTTTTACCCACAGGAATTGACTGCGAGAGTTTTGAAAAAGGAGACCGAGAAAAAATAAGAGAAAAATACAAAATCAAAAAAGATGAAATTTTATGCTTGAATATTGGTCGAGTTAACGAAGAAAAAAACTTGACCATGTTGCTTATGGCAGTTCGGGCTGTAATTTTAGAAAATTCAAAAATAAAGCTAATGTTTATCGGGGAAGGTTTTTTAAAAAATGGATTATTGGAAATGGTTAAAAAGTGGGGTATAGAAAAGCAGATTATTTTTACTGGATTTATAAAATATAAAGAAGTTAAAGATTATTGGCAAGCAGCCGATATCTATTTGCAAACATCCAAATCAGAAACTCAAGGAATTACAATTTTAGAAGCTATGGCGGTAGGGTTGCCGATTGTAGCTGTGAAAGCCACTGGAACGGAAGATTTTATTGTGAATAATAAAAATGGTCTTTTAACCAAAAACCAAACTGAAGATTTTGTAGAAAAAATCAAATTTTTATTAAAAAATCCTTTGGCAAAAAAAAGAATGGCTGTTCAAGCCAAGAAAGATGCTAAAAATTTTAGAGAAATAAATCAAACCAAAAAACTTGAAGCTATATATGAAGAATTAATTAAATAGTTGTACCATCTTCAATTAACCACTACTAATCCAAGTCTTGAAAACTTGAACTGCGACTTTGAAAAAAATATTCTATGCCTGCTTGCCGGCCCGCTTCGCCGAATCGAGGCGAGTAGGTGGGTATCTATGGATACACTTTCATATTTTTTTCTTCGTCTCGTCTAAAATTTTCTGTGACTTAATGGATATTGATTAATTGAAAATGGTATTAATATTAACTTATTCAAAGTGAATTTTTTCCGACAAAAGGTCGGATTTATTTTTTAATAAAGCAAATTTTTTAAAAGTAGGATCGTGACTCAATAGGCTTTGGGCATAAAGACGAGCCGATTGAATTAATTTTACGTCCGATAAACTTTCCATAGCAATGTCGGGATTTCCTGATTGAAGCGTGCCTAAAAATTGACCTGGACCTCGAAGTTTTAAATCTTCTTCGGCGATTTTGAATCCGTCGTTGGTTTTTTCCATAACTCTTAGACGAGTAGTACTCTCAGAAACATTATCGGAAGTGAATAGAAAACAATAAGATTGATCCTGACCTCTTCCTACTCGACCTCTAAATTGATGTAATTGGGCTAAGCCAAATCGTTCAGCTCCTTCAATTAGCATTAAAGTAGCGTTGGGAATATCTATTCCAACTTCTACTACTGAAGTTGAAACTAAAATGTCAATTTTTCCTTCTTTGAAACTTTTCATAACTGCGCCTTTTTCTTTAGGTTTCATTTTACCATGAAGAAGTCCCAGGGAAAAATTTGGAAAAATTTGTTTTTGAAGTTTTTCAAATTCTTCTTTGGCTGATTTAACTTCGCTTATTTTTGAAGATTCTTCAACTAAGGGACAAATAACAAAAACTTGCTTAGTTTTAACGACTTGTTGAGCAATAAATTGATAAATCTGTTCTCGTCCTTGAGGAGAAATAACTTTGGTAATAATTTTTTTCTTACCTTTGGGGTATTCATTAATAATTGAAAGATCTAGATTACCAAAAATGGCCAGAGAAAGAGTCCGAGGAATTGGAGTGGCAGTCATAGTCAACAGATGGGGGAGGGTTTTTTTACGATCACTAATTTTCATAGTATTTTGTTGTAAAAAAGAGCGTTGTTTAACACCAAAACGGTGTTGTTCGTCAATTATGGCTAAGGCTAAATTTTTAAAACTAATTTTATCTTGAATAATGGCATGAGTTCCAATAATCAAATCAATTTCACCCGATTTAATTTTTTCAGATAATTTAGCTTTGGAAATTTTCTTATTATTTATTTTACTTAAAGATCCAGTCAAAAGACCAATTTTAAACTTATATTTTTCTAATAATTTGTTGATTTCGGTATAATGTTGAACTGCCAGCACCTCAGTCGGTGCTAATAGGGAAACTTGAAATCCTTGGCTAACAGCTGATAAAATAGCCATAACGGCTACAATTGTCTTGCCGCTTCCTACGTCACCTTCCAATAATCGATTCATTGGCTGATTTTTCTTTAAATCTTGAATGATTTGCCAAGAGGTTTTTTTCTGTGCATTAGTTAGTTTAAAAGGGAGTGACCTTACAAAATCTTTGATAATTTTTTCGTCAAAAGCGACTTGAAGCGCGGCGTTTTTCTCCCATTTTTGTTTTATTTCTAAAGCTCTTAGTTGAATTAAAAACATTTTTTCAAAGGCAAAGCGTTTTTTAGCCAAATCAGCAACTGTTTTATTTTGGGGGAAATGAATATCTTTTAAGGCTTTTTGAAAAAAAGGTAAATTTTGTTTTTCCAGAAAGTTATTTGGAAGAAATTCTTCTAGAGAAACTTCCAAAAGAGTTTTTTGAATGATGCGACGCAAGAAATAGGAGGTTATATTTCTATTTTCAGAATAAACTGGGGCTAAACCACTTGTCGATCCAGTCTTAGAAGAAAGTTCTTGGTTTTGATCTGAGTTTTTATAGATCGTTTTGCTAATTAATTCAAAATTTGGATGTTGGAAATAGATTTCTTTTCCTCGATAGATCGAAACTTTGCCACTTAATTGGATGTATTTTTCTTTAGTTATAAATCTTAAGGGCATTGCAAAATTAAACCAAACGGCTTTAACAGAAGCAGTTTCATCTTGAATGTAAACTTCAGTTAGGTTTTTTCTGCCTCTGAGCGGTACGGATTTAATATCAAAAACTTTTCCTTTAATAGTAACTGTTTCCCCTGGTTTAATATCAGCTATTTTCTTTTGTAAAGAAAAGTCCTCATATCGAAAAGGAAAATAATATAATAAATCTTCAATGGTTTGAATCCCAATTGAGTGAAGTTTTTGAGCATTTTTAACTCCAACAGCGGGAGCTAAGGCAACTGAATCATTTAAAGAAAGCATATTAATTTAAGCTAAAATAAGGTATTTAAGACTGATTAAGATATTTGAAGTATCTTTTTTGGACTATTTTTATTTAAAAGAGTTTTAATTAATAAGGTATTTTTTAACTCGAGCGGCGTAATCGTTCTGCTCGTCGCTAAAAATTAGATATAAATTATTTCCGATTGTTTTCAACGCCGGATCTCCTTTACCGGATCCTTTGGAAACATAGCCGTTATAATTATAATCGTCTTCGCAATCAGACCAAGTCTCTTTTTCTAATTTTTGGACCCTAACTCGCCAGGCGGAAGTTTTTATCAATTCTTCCCCAGTTTTTTTGCCATTATTAAGAGCCATTACTATATTATTTTTATATTCAGAATAAGTTAAATATAAATTATCGTTTGCATCAATTTCAATAAAAGGTTCAATCACTTCCTGAGCAGAATCTTTGAATTGATTTCCTAGATTTTCCCAATTAGTTTGATTAGCATATTTATAAATATGAATAGGACCCGTATTGTCTTCGACAAAAGATAAAAATAGATTATCATTACTATCTACGGTGATTGAAGGACTGAAGCCATTGGCTCTAGAAATTATTTCAAAATAGAGTTTGTCAATTTTTAAATTATTCCATTTTAAACCGTCCCATTGCTTAACTTTTACTGCATGAGTACCATCAGTTTTTATTTCTTCATAAGCGATGTAAATTGAATCGTTTAAATTAGACGCTACTAAATCAAATTCATCTACACTAGAGTCGGCTTGATCAGCAAAAACCGAAAGAGAAGTTGTTGTAGTTTCCCATTTTTTGCCGTCCCATTTTTTGATTACAGCCTGGGTTTGTTTTTTTCCTGATTGTAATTGTTCCGCAAAAGCCAAATAGAGATTTTCTTCTTTTTTATCAAAAATCAAAGTAGGTTCGTGTCCAGACTTTTCAGAAAGAAAACCTTGAGAGGAAAGTTCATTCCATTTCTGTTGAGATTCAGACCAACTCAGAAGTCGAACTTTTTCAGCATAATCACTTTCAACAAAAACCACAAAAATATCCTCTCCTTTAGTTTCAATATTAACATTACTTCCTTTTCCTAGACTAACTAACCCTTCCGGATAATTTTTATCGGCTAAGTTAGACCATTGCTCATTTTTATAGATTTTTATCTGGATTTTACCATCTCGATCTTTATTTTCAAAGCCGACTACTACAGTTCCGTTTTCAGTTATTCCAATATTAGTTTCTCCTCCGGCGCCTTTGGTCAAAATTCCATCTGGATATTCTGAGCTTTCCAAGTCAAACCAACGCTGACCAGTAAAATCTTGCTCTTTTTTTTCTAACGAAATTCGAGTAGCAGTATTAATTTCTAAGTTCCTTTTTATTTTATAAGTAGAACTATTAAGACCGTGATTTTCTAAATTAATTGAAAATAAACTAGTCGTTTTTTTGTCTTTGATTATTTCTAAGTTAGAAAAACGTCCTAGAGTATTTTTATTTGTTAATCCACCAATGTTAATAAATGGAATTCCACTTTCTTTGGTCAAATAATCATTTTTGGAATTTCCGCTGATTACAGCGATTATTTTTTGTTTATTTTCTTTGATTAAATTTAAGACTTCAGCTTGATTGGTTAGGTTCTGTCGCCAAACATCTTCTAATGGAATTTCAATTATGCTGTGATGAGAAAAGATTAGAACAGGTAAGGGTCCAGAAAGTTCCTTTTTAAGCCAATCAAGCTGATTTTTATCAATTGTGCCTTGAGCACTTTCAGTTTTATCATTCTGAGTGGTGTCAAGAATGATAATTTTGATATCTTTGGTAATTTGACTATAATAGGAAGTCTTTAGGCCTAAAATATTTTTTACTGCTTCGAGGGAATCGGCCAAGTAATCTTTTTTCCCTAAACAATACAATTTATCGGCTTTGATTTTATTAAAAATGCTATTAATTTCACTGAGTTGAAGTAGTGTTTCTTTCTGATTCTCTAATTGTCCGCTTAAATAGTCACCTCCACCGATAACTAAATCTGGTTTAAAAAAATAATTATAATGTGCTATGGCTTTTGATAAAAAATCTTTAGCGGAACTCCCGGCTTTTTCTTTGGTACTATTAACCTGGCTATATTCCCAGTCAGTAACAAAGCCAATTTTTAAAATTCTTGATTGTTCTTTTTGCCAATAAAAAAAGACTAAAGATAACAAAAAGAATGTTCCGATTATAACTAATAGTTTCTTGTTCTTTGAAAATTTATTCATTTTTTAAATTAAATTTAATTGTAAACAGATACAATTATTTTAGTGCTCTTAAGAGGATTTGAACCTCTAGCCTTCAACTCCGCAAGCTGATGCTCTATCCAATTGAGCTATAAGAGCTAGAGACAGTAATTTTTTAATTAAATTTTTTCTATAAGATCTCCAAAGCCAGCCCGGTGTTTTTTTTCTGGAATAAATTTTATTAATATTTTTCGAAGTTCAGAAGGATTAGTTTTTTCTAAAGGAATTTTTATATAAGGGAGAAACAATTGATTGTTCCTAAAAGAGATTTCTTTGATTCCTTCTGGTTCATATTCAATCCAGAAGCTACTCAAAGAATCATATAAATAAAGATGGTCGTGAATAAAAATTCCTTCTTTAGTTACCGCAAAAAGCACAGTTTGATTTTCTTTCTTTTCGAAAAGAAAGAAAGTAAACCCAAACAGGATAATTAAAATTGATAGAAGTAAATTATTAAAAATAAGTCCGTAGATTGCTAATGAAAATAAAATTAAATATAAAATTAAAATAAATTTAAGGCTTTTTTTGTCTTTATTGAAATCTTGAATTTTCCAGGAAATCAAGGCGGTTAATTTTCTTTTTTTGGTGGGATTTTCTTGAGAAGTAGAGATCGTTTCTTTCTTTCTTTCGAGATGATTGAAAAAATCATTCTTTTTGTCAAACATTTTATTTTTTTAAAAGTTTATATTTTTTTAAAGCTAAATATTTTTTGTAAATTACGATAAAAGTTATCATTAGAACAGCAAAGAAAAAGATAACCCAACCGCTGTATTCAATATATCGCTCTATTTCTTCTGCGATCCAACCAAAATAATAACCTAATCCGACTATAAATCCGCTCCAAAATATTCCTCCTAAAATCGAAAAAAACAGAAATTTTTTAAAATCTAGTTTTGCCATTCCAGCCAAGATAAAGGTAATATAGCAAAGACCAGTAGTGGCTTTAGTAAAAAATATTATTTGGGCTCCTTTGTTTTTAAAACTATTTTTAATGACTTGGCTAATTTCAGAATCAGATTTTAAAAATTTTCTATTCTTAGGGAGAAATCCTTTTTTCATAAAAAAACCAATATAATACAAAACTATATCCCCAATTACATCTCCTAAAATACTTAAAATCAATACCATAAAAACATTAAAAAAGCCCAAAGAAGCCATAAAAGCCGCTCCTAAGGTAACAATTGGTCCTTCTATAATCATTAATAAAAGCATCAAAGGATATCCCCATGAAGTGATAATTTCTAAAATTTGTTGATATTCAATTCCTAACATATAACTTATTTTTTAAAGCAAGTTTATTCTATCATTTTTATGGATTTTAATAAACTTTATTTATGGTTAGGAATTCGTTGACTTTTGACTGATTTTCTATTAATATAGAGAAGTTATTAAGAGCGATTGCTTCTGATTATAATTTTAATAGAAGGAGCGATTAGAAATAGTTCTATCATAACGGGGCATAGTATAGTGGTAGTACATACGCTTTGGGAGCGTACAGTCTGGGTTCGATTCCCGGTGCCCCGACAAAAAGTTACGAATTTGGCAAATTTCTTTGCTTGTCTCGCATCGCTTGTCGAGGCGGATCAAAAATTCCTTCGCCGTGGCGAATCATTTTTTCCTCGAACTTTGCTCAAATTCGTAACTTTTGTTTACGATAATGGACGGCTAGCTCAGTTGGTTAGAGCGTTACGTTGACATCGTAGAGGTCACAGGTTCGAATCCCGTGTCGTCCACAAATCAAAACGAAAATTTTAAATTCTAAATTGGTTACCTGCTTGCCGGTAGGCAGGGAGCGTTATGTTGACATCGTAGGGGTCCGCTGTTCGAATCGGCGTACACCCACAAAAATTTAAAGGGTTAGTATTTTCCAAGCCTCAATGCTTGGTTTTTGTTTTATTTATGATATTTATTATAAACATCTTTCAAGGATTTATTGGTAACATGTGTATAAATTTGAGTAGTATTGATTGAGCTGTGCCCTAGGAGAGCTTGAACACTTCTAATGTCAGCTCCATTTTGGAGTAAATTAGTGGCAAAACTATGGCGCATAACGTGCGGAGTAACATTTTTAACAATCCCAGCTTTTAAAGCGCAATTTTGAATAATTCTCTGGATTGATCTAGTTGTTAGTCTTAAATCAAATTCCTTATTAGGTTCTCGATTGTGTCTTACGAATAAGGCTAAATCTGTATCAATTCTTTTCCTTAGATATTTTTGGATTAAATCGGCAGTTTCTTGGGAAATAAAAACAATTCTTCTTTTAGAACCTTTTCCCATAATGGAAAATTCCTTTTTGGTTAAATTAATTTTATCTCGATCTAAATTAACTAATTCAGAAACTCGCATTCCAGAAGCAAACAATAGCTCTAAAATAGCTTGATTTCGGAGACTTTGCAGACTTTCTCCTTGAGAAGCTTTAAATAATTCAACAATTTCTTTAATTTCCAAAAAATCGATAGAACGATCTTTAGTTTTAGCTAATTCTAGTCTTTCTGGAGCTAACGAACTGATTCCATTTTTAGCTAAGAATTTTAGAAGGTTTCGGAGTGCAATGATGTAGTAATTTTTGGTTTTTACATTGATAAAGTCACCATTTTGATCAGTTCGACGTCCTAAATAAAGTCTGAAATCATGGACTAATTTATCCGTTACTTGGCTTGGTTTAGTGATTTTTGCCCATTTTAAAAAAATCGATAAATATCGGTCATAATTTTCGATGGTTTTAAGAGCGCAATTTTTTTCTACTTCTAGATATTCCAAGTATTCTTTTTTGTATTTTTCCATAAATTTGATAGTTGTTTTTTGATTACTTTGTTATTATAGTATTATAGGCTTTAAATAACAATATCTATTGACTTTAAAGGGCTCTGTGGTAATATTGTTCTGTTAAATAATTTGAAGATTAACTAGTAATATGACAGTCGACTGATGAAAACTTTTTTAGCATATTTTTTGCAAAAGGATTTCTATAGGTTGATAGTCAATTTAGGAAATTAAAGTTATTAAACGTATTTCTATTCAATTTAAAAAATACCGAAAAGAACTAGGGGAAGCTTTGCGAGATGGAAAGAAACTTAAGAAAATACTTAGAATTTTAGCTGACAAAACAAAAAATAGCGAAAAGCGACTTATTTGGTCCTTTAAACAGGGACACAGTCGAAAGCTTTTAGAATTTTTTCGAAAAAATTCTGCTTTAATGGTAGTTGTTGTGACTGCTCTTGTTATTATAGCTGGAAATTTAAACAGCAATAAAGATCAACAAGGGCTTTTATTTGGTTATCTAGAAAAAGAGGTTGATAATAAAGAAAAAATTATCAGTCGAGTTAAAAGTCATACTACTCAAAACAGTTTATTAATGGCGCCTTTGGCGATGGCCTCTGCTTTAAGTGAAAATGAAGGAATCGAAGTTACGATGTTGTCTGACGAAGAGGCTAGTATTAATCAGCTTCAACATCAGGTTTTAACGGCTTCGACTCTTCCTGATACTGAAAAATTGTTAGATCAAGGAGCTGATGTGGCTGTTTATTTAGTTAAAGAAGGCGATTCAATTAGTACAATTGCTGCTAAATTTGATATTACTGTAAATACTATTTTGTGGGCCAATGATATTGAAAATGCCGCTCTTATCCAACCCGGAGACAAAATCTTTATTTTGCCAGTAGCTGGCTTAAAACATGTTGTTAAGAAAGGAGATACCGTTAAAAAATTAGCTAAAGATTATGAGGCTGACGAAAAAGAAATTATTGCCTTTAATGATTTGCCAGCTAATGGTGCCGTTGAAGAGGGAATGGAATTAATCATTCCTGGTGGAGAAAAAGACGAGCCAGAATCATTATTTTTTCAAGAAAGAAATTATTATAGCTCTGATGTCGCTGGTTCTGGGCGAGCTCCTTCTGTAATTGACAAAAATCCTAAGGGTGGACATTCCTTTCCTTACGGTTATTGTACTTGGTTTGTGGCTCAACGTAAGTATGTTCCTTGGGGAGGAAATGCGGGTACTTGGTTGTATAACGCCAGAGCTTATGGGGTAAAAACTGGAAAAACGCCAAAGGTTGGTTCTATTATTGTTACAAGTGAAAGTTGGTACGGACATGTTGGGATAGTGGAGAAAGTTAGTGGTGGTAGTATTACTATTAGTGAGATGAATTATAGGGGGTTTGCCGTGTCTAGTAAACGAACTCTTAGCGCGAAGAGCAGGGTAATAAAAGGGTATATCTACTAATTTAGGGCTTACCTGTTTGGCGGACTTCTTTGTTGAATTTTCTGCCACTCGCTCAACGTACTTTCGTACGTCTCGCTCGGTGCTCAAATCCGCCTCGAATTCCACTCAAACAACTAAGACCTTAACGTTTAACTTCCTATATAAAAAACCTCTGAGAAATCAGAGGTTCTTGTGATAAAAGATATTCCAAACATCTAATTAACTTGCATAGTTGAGGGAAAAAGCGAAGTAGAAGGCAATTGGTTTATTATTGCGGAAATTTGAGAGTTGATTTGAGGAATTTATTTTTTTGTCCACCAAATTTCGGAGTTTTTATTATTATAAAGTGGTAGTTTGTGGAGCTTGAGCGTTTTTTTAACGCTTTTTTTGGTGGTTGAAAAATCATGGCCGCATAAAATTCCTCCTTTAATAAGATGTGGTAGCCAAAGCTTTATGTCGGAAGAGACTTGTTTTGGACTATGATCTCCATCAATAAAAATCAAAGAGGTACTAACTTTGAAGTTGCAGGCTACATCAGAAGATTTGCTCTTAATGATAGTGACTTGCTTGCTTAATCCGAATGACTTAAGATTGTTTTCAAAAATTTTTTGAAGCTTGCCATCGCAATCGTGGACTACTTTTATTCCAGGTGTTCCTTCAAATGTATCAATGGCAAAGACTTGAAGCTTTTTATCGCGTATTTGTTTTGCTATTGAGCAAAGAGATCTTCCTTGCCAAACACCTATTTCGACTAGAACCGTCTCAGGAGGAATTTTGGCTATGAGCGTTTGATAGGTTTGTATGTCAGCCATTGAAAACCAACCCCAGGGAAGATCAAGGTCATTGACTGGTGGTGTTTCTAGTGAATGTTCCATACAGATTTGTTAATATTTCTTTAGCTGAGGTATCTGGTTGAGAAAAAAGGCGGGGTTCGGTGAGGGGTTATAGTTTTTCGAGGATTTTTTGGTTTACGAGGGTGACTTCGTTGTCATTGAGGCGGTAGTCGTGGCCGATGTTGGGGAGGGAGATAAAGGTTTTGGGTTGGTTGGCGTTGTCGAAAAGTTCTTTGACTTCAGCAGCGGGAACGATTTCGTCTATTTCTCCAGCGATAATGATTATCGGAACTTTAATTTTTTTAATATCACTCAGAACGTCATATTGATCACGGTCTATAACATGCTTAAAAGGGACTTTGAATTCGATGATTTTTTCTCGATCGAATGGTAGATCTCTTTTTCCAACATAGTCAATCTTCTCCCATTTCGCTCGTTTTATTCCCTTTGTTGGACCGGCCGAGGGCATAATAGCAAGGACCGAAGTGATTCTTGAATCTCGAGCCGCGTAAAGAAGTGACATTTGGCCACCTCGACTGTGTCCGCCGAGTAGTATTTCTGTGTAATTATTTTTTTCTAGCATGTATTCTAAGGCAACTTTAATATCTTTGAGGTATTGGGTAATGTTATAATCGGCAATATCACCGGCGCTTCCCCAAACTCCGATTGGATCGAATCTAACTACAGCATAGCCGCATTCGTTTAATCGGCAGGCTAGTTCTCGAAGTCCTGTATAATCTTTTGAATCTAAGAATCCTGGACAAAGAATTGCTAATTTGTCAGTTTCCGCTTCATGAATAGTAGTATCTAAATTTCCTTTATCGGATGGTATTTTGATATTTTTCATAGGATATTTTTAATTACTGAATTAATTCATGAATTAATTATAATTAGAGTCATTAAAAATTTAGAAATTGAAAATTGTTTATAAATTACAAATTCTAAATTCTAAAAAACGTCTTTCCAAAACAATCTCTCTGTCTTGCTCGTTCCGTCTTCGATGGCTTCTTTTTCAATTTCGGGGATGGGCTTAAGAATGTTGGTTGAGTCGATGGAGAGTTGCATTACGAGGACTTGACCAAACTGAGCTGATTCTTCTAGGCTAGTATTTTCTCGAACGGATTTAGAAACTGATTTGTAACCACCAGTGACAGTGTTGATAGCAAATAGAGATTGTTGATTATAGAGCTCTTTTTCTTTGGCGACAAAATCCCAGTTGACACTCGGTTGAGCTTGTTCTAGCAGATATTTCAAGGGTTGTTTGTATTCAGCCTTAGTCCAGAGCAAGATGTGGTCGCCTTGGGCATTTTCTAGTATGTAAGTCACAGCTCGTTGAAATTGTCCAAGAGTTATTCCGTCATCTTTTTGCAAAATCAAAGTTCGCTCGGTAGGGACAGCTTCGGTTTGAGAAAGTTTTGTTTCAGTGAACCACTGTTCAATGCCGTAGAGATTTAACGATAAAATAGCGATTACTATCAGAGCAGTGATAATATTGGTTTTCTTGGGACATTTTTTATCTAGCCAAACGAAAAATAAGCCAATGATCAAGAAAGGAACAGGGAAGACTGGAACAAAATAACGCGGTCTTAGTCCATAGGAAGTGGTGATAGTTAACAGGAAAAAAAAGGAAATCCAAACAGGAATTAAGAAAAGGAAATTTTTCTTAGATTGATTTTTTTCTCGACGATAAAAATAGATTGAGAAATAAATTCCAATTAACATTGAAAATAGTCCAAAAGTGATTGGAATTGGATCGGATTTGTTGCCGGATCGGTGCTCAAAAGAAGTGGTGATTAAAAAATAAGCCTTAGATTGTTCTCGGAAATTTCGGACTAATTTTTGATAAGATGTTTTGTCGTCTCGAGCTTTTTCGCTAAAAGCTCCTATAAAAGTTTTGGCGTTGCTCCCGTCGGTTTTTATTTCACTAACAATCATTGGCGTGTAAGTAATAGCGATTACTGCTAAAGCCATCCCCAGAGAAATCAAAATATTTTTGGTAAAAACTTTTTTTAGATTAGTTCCTAGTTTTTTAATTTGAAACAAATTGAAGTGATAAAGAGAAAATATTCCACAGATTCCAATAAGAGCAAAAAAGGCGTAGAAATGGAACTGCGAAGCCATCGAAAAACCAAAAGCTCCTAGACTTAACCATTTAACCTGGTCTTTTAATTTTTTGCTTTGGGCGAAACGCAACATTCCATAGAAAGTTAAGAGCATCAAGAAAGGAACGGAATTAGGATTCCAAGCGAACCTTGAATACTGAACGATTAGAAACGAAAAGCTGTAAAGTCCAGTAACTATTAAAGAATGTTTTGGGGAAAAATAGAGTCGGCAAAAAGCGAATAATAGTGGGATAGTCAAAATTGACATTATTAAATCAAAATAAGCAAAAGCCGCTGGATCGGTGGAGTTTAAAATAGCAGCTGGTAAATATTGCAAATAATAATAGGCTGGACCTAAGTGAAGATAATCACCTCCTACTTTCGTGGCTCTGGGTCCCAGAAGAGGCAATTCACTTGGCCCATTATTAACCGCTTCCGCTAATAATGCAGTATCTCTCCCTTGATCCCATTTGAAAAATAGCCAATCATGATGATTCCAAGTCCTCAAAAATATCGCCCCTAACATCACAATCACAAATATTCCCCAAAAAAATTTATTTTTTTTCATCAATTTTTAAATAAAAAATTAGAATTGGGCGTGAACATACTTAGCTGTTCACGCCAAAAGTTTTAAACACTAAAGAACGGGCATGATGATCGATTCAAAATCATCAGTAAATAGTTTTAATTTGCAAAACGGTAGGCTTTTTTCTTTTTTCACAACGTCCATGTACATGTTTAGCAACTTGCTTGAACCAATTTTCTTTTCGATTTTATTCATCCAAAAGAAAAGATTTTTGATACCATCAAAAATTATGTATGTATATGTTTCGCCGTGTTCAACTCTTCTTTCATCGCTATGTCTTTTCATCGCCCCCCCTTTTTAAATAATTAACCCAATTCTAATTTTTCATTCTTTTGTTAAAGGACGAAAATATATTTATACTAAAAATAATAACACAAAATCTCAATAATCCTAAAAACTTAGGTGTTTGAGTGCAGTTCGAGGAAAATCTTAAATTGTGCATGAAATGTACTCAATGGTACATTGAAAAGCAATTTAAGATTTAACGAAGAAATGTGCCAAACACGTAAGATTTTATTCTTCCCGGAATTTGTATTGAATAGCCTCTGCTAGATGGGATACGGAAATATTTTTAGCACCTTCTAAATCAGCGATGGTGCGAGCGACTTTTAGAAGCCGGTAGTAAGTTCGAGGGGAGAAGTTCATTTTATTAATAGCCAGGCGCAGAAGTTCTTTTTCTGGTTCATTAATTGGACAGAATTTTTTTAAGTGTCGATTATTCATTTCAGCATTGGTGAATATTTCGGTTCCTTGAAATCTTTTTAATTGGATTTCTCGTGCTTTGAATATTCTTTGGCGAATATCTTCACTTTTTTCGGCTAGCTGATCTCCAGTAATTTTTTCAAACTTGAGTCGAGGAACTTCGATTTGGAGATCAATTCGGTCTAAGATTGGTCCAGATAATTTTTTCTTATAATTACTGATTTGATTAGGAGTACAAGTACATTCTTTTTGCGGGTCGGTGGCATTACCGCAGGGGCAAGGATTCATAGCCGCGATTAGCATAAACTTGGCGGGAAAAAGTAAAGTACCATTAGCTCGTGAAATTGAAATTTCTCCATCTTCTAAGGGTTGACGAAGGTTTTCAATTAATGATCGAGTAAATTCTGGAAATTCATCTAAAAATAAAACTCCTCGATTAGCAAGTGATATTTCACCTGGTTTAGGAAAGGTTCCTCCTCCGACTAAAGCAACTGAGGAAGCGCCATGATGAGGACTGCGAAAAGGGCGATCAACGATTAAAGGCTGTCGTTTATTGGTAATACCGGCAATGGAATAAATTTTAGTAACTTCAAAGGCCTCCTCTTTACTCATCGGAGGCATAATGCTGGGAATAGCTTTGGCTAACATCGTTTTTCCGGAGCCAGGAGGGCCTGACATCAAGATGTTATGACCGCCAGCAACCGAGATCTCCAGGGCTCGTTTAGCGTGTTCTTGACCCTTAACATAGCAAAAATCGGCAGTAGACTTATTTGAGATATCTTTTAGGTTAAGAATTTGTTTGGCGAACTTCTTAAATCGCCTTTGCTTGAGTTGTTCAGTAAAATCTTTCAAAGTTTCGATTGGAAAAACGTTTAGGTCATCAACTAAGTTGGCTTCTCGAGCGACTTTTTCGGAAAGAAAGATATTTTTAATGCCGTGTTCTTTCAGGGATAGCGCAATCGGCAAAATTCCTTTATTGTCTCGTAATCGGCCGTCTAAAGATAATTCACTTAAAAAAACCGAGTCTTTAGGTAAGGCTTCAATTTGTTTAGTGACTAATAAAATTCCCAAAGCAATTGGAAAATCAAAAAAAGGCCCTTCTTTTTTGAGATCGGCCGGAGCAAGATTGACAGTAATTCTTCCAAAAAAGTGAGGGGGTTTGAATCCAGAGTTTTTTATAGCACTCGAAACTCTTTCTTTGGCTTCTTTAACGGCGATATCAGGAAGACCAACAATACTAAAAACCGGTTGACCGGGCATAGTGTCAACTTCGATTTCAATTAATCGACCTTCTAATCCGACTACTGACGCTGAAAAAACTTTTGAAGACATGGTTGAAAAATTAAATTTTGGCACACTTCTTTGTTGAAATTTCCGCTTTCCGCTCGACGTATCATTAAATACGTCTCGCTCAATGCTCAATTTCGCCTAGAATTGTACTCAAAATTTCATTTTTTATTAATGTTTAGAAATTTAGCCAGTTATTTTTAATAATCTTTATTGTTTTTGGGGCTTTAATTTTATTTATTTCTGTGCGATAATCAGTACTGTAATAATAACATAAGTCATGAAAAAAGAAATTAACTTGAGAAAATTTAGTAGTCAACTGTGGTTTTTATTAAAACCTTCTAGAAAAAAAATTCTGGCTTTATTTTTTTGGGTTATTATTGTCGAAATTACTCAGTTATTTGGCCCCTATATTTTGAAAATAATAATTGATTTAATCTTAGATTTTAATACAGAAATAATTGGAGTTTTGAGTTTTTGGATAATTACTATGTTCGCAGTTAACCAAATTTCTTCTATTTTTGCTTATGTAAAAGACCGAAAAGCTTTAGATATAGTGGCTGATTCTGATTATTATTTAGCCAATGATGCTCAAACTAAAATGGTTGATCTTAGTCTTTCTTATCACGAGAAAGAAAACACTGGTAACAAAATTGTTAAGATTCAAAGGGGAATTGATCGAATTAGGGATTTGCTGTTGAGCTTATTTTGGGAAGTTATTCCAACTGTTTTTCAAATTATTTTCACTACCATTGTTTTATTTTGGGTTAGTTTTTGGTTTGGTCTAACCATAGTATTCTTTGTGCCAATTTTTATTTGGATAACTTTGAGCGTTAACAAAAAAGTTCACCCGCAACGGGTTAAAATCTACAAAAAAGGAGAAGAGGCTTCTGGTCTAATGACACAATCAATTGTTAATATCAATACGGTTAAATCTTTTGTTCAGGAAAGAAAAGAAGTCCAGATTTTTAAAAAGATCAATCGAGTTATTCAGGATAATGTCCTTCAAGTCTTTGGAACCTCTATGAAATATAATCTTCTAAGAACTTTGGTTATTAATTTGGGAAGATCCTGCATCTTATTTTTCGGAATTTATTTAATTTGGCAGGGCAATGTTACTATCGGAAGTTTGGTTTTTGTAATTTCAATTTCTGAAAAAGCGCTTATCTCACTTTTCAGGATTTCTCGGATTTATGATCAAATTATGGAAAGTAGTGAGCCAGTAGCTCGGTTATTTGAATTAAAAAAAGAACAATCAGAAATTCAAAATCCTGAATTTGGAATTAAGCCTAAGTCAATGGTAGGAGAAATTGAGTTTAAGGATGTTTCTTACGCTTATAGTGATAATCGAAAAAGAGCTTTAAAAGAGGTTAGTTTTAAAATTGCTCCGGATAGTATGACGGCTTTAGTTGGTCCTTCTGGAGGAGGCAAAACGACAGTAGCTCGAATGATTTTTCGTCATTATGATCCTCAGGAAGGAGGAGTATTTTTGGACGGGTATGATTTAAGGGAGTATGATCTTTATGCTTTCAGAAAATATATTTCGATTGTTCCTCAGGATGTTGAGGTTTTTAGTACTACTATAAAAGAAAATATTTCCTACTCTAAACCTGAGGCGACAAGCAATGAGATAAAAAGAGCGGCTCAAATTGCCAACGCCGAAGAATTTATTAATAATCTTGAAGAAGGTTATGATACTCAAGTAGGAGAACGAGGAGTAAAACTCTCTGGTGGACAACGCCAAAGAATTGGAATTGCTCGAGCGATTTTAGCTAATCCTAGGATTTTAATTTTTGATGAAGCTACTAGTAATTTGGATTCTTATAGTGAGAAGCTAATTCAAGATGCGATGGAAAAAATTAGAAAGAATCGAACTGTGATTGTGATTGCTCATCGATTAAGCACCATCAAGAAAGCTGATCAAATTTTTGTTTTAGAAAATGGTCGAGTAGTGGAGCAAGGAACTCATCAAGAACTAGCCCAAGAGAAATGTGGGTTGTATAGGAAATTAATAGATCTACAAAAATTAAATCAAGTGGAATGAAAATAATTTGTCTGGCAAATTTCTTTGTCCCGCTAAAGGCGGACAGGCCCCACCTCCGTGATTCACTTTATTTACCAGTTTAGTAAATTCAGTTGCATTGCTCAGTTTTTCCTCGAACTTTGCTCAGACAAATTATTTTTTTAAATCTTTGTAAAGGCTTGATTTTTAGGCTGTATATGATATTATCAATCTTGTTAGTTTAATTACTTTCAATAATTAAACGCGAGCCGGGGTAGCTCAGTGGTAGAGCAGAGGACTGAAAATCCTCGTGTCGTGAGTTCAATTCTCACCCTCGGCACTGCGTGAATTTGAAATGATGTACTTATTTCTACTGCAAGTTTTAAATTTTAGTCAAATTTACTGCAAAATTTCTCAACCTATGAATATAGGTGTCGAAATTTTTTGAAAATTTGCTCTAAAATTTATAACTTTCGTAACGAAAACGACATCATTTCAAATTCATAAAAAATGGCATACAATTACAGGGAAGAGTCCAGGTTTAAGACTTTTATGTTTTAAGCCCGATTCTTTTTAGCGGGTATAGTATAATGGCTATTACTCTAGGTTGCCAATCTAGTGACACGGGTTCGATTCCCGTTACCCGCTCAAAAATCCAAAAAACCCAGGCTCGTCCTGGGTTTTTGGATTTTAGCGGAGTAACGGGAATCGAAAGACGGAGGCCTAGGATTCCGAGCTGGCGAGGAATTATAGAGAGTGGCCGAGTCCGGGCAGGAAGTGCCTGATGATTGCGAGTCGAAGACGAAGGAAGAATCGGCAACTTGACGCCGATTCCCGTTACCCGCTCAGATTTTGAAGAAAGTGTTTGTAGAAAACAAAAGAAGCAGTTCCAAAGAGCTGTTTTTTATTTTATTCCCATTTTCCATAACGAATCAAAAAATTCTTGTTGTCCTTTTGCTACCTCAGGATTTTTAAGCACAAAAGAGATAACTGGTTGACCAAACAAGTTTATGGCAATTCCATTTTTCCAAATACTTGTATCCATAGATCCTTCAGAAAGGCCTTTTATCACACGATAATCAAATAATTTACGATCTAATTTGGTTTTTATGAGTTCTTCTATATGCTCGTCTGAGCCAATATAATGAATAGATATTTTTTTAGAAATTCTCAATTTTTCATATCTATCTATTTCTTTTCCCATTACCTCAAAAAATTTATTCCAAGTTCCTTGTAGAATTGACAGCGTTTCGCCTTCTTCTGCGTCAAGTATTATTTGAAATTGATGATTGATAAAGGCTTGATCTCCCTTGAATAGCTCAAAATTTTGTTCCTCGCCCTTTTTAAAAAGTAGATCCATTTTGTCCACTAAATTTTCAGCTATTCGTCTTTTTTCATCTATTAAACCTTGAATTCTTCTTGGGGGTTGAGCTGACCATTTTTTTCGGCCATTAAAAATAATATGTTTAATTAATCCCTTTTTCTCCAGAGAATAGAGAGCATTATATATAAACTGTCGGTGTAGACCTGAATCGTATTCAATTTTTGAACTTCCCACTTCTCCCAAGCGTAAAAGCGCAATGTAGACCACTGCTTCTTTTTTGGATATGCCTAGTTGATTTAACCCTTTGATTAAATCATTTTTTTTAATTTCGTCAATATTTTCTGACATGTCTAAATAATATCCCTATTTTAAGAGAAAGTAAAGTCAATTATTGTTGTCATGTTACTATTGACAATAATTTAATATTATGCTAATATACGCTGTTACGGTGAAGAAGCCGTAAAGATAATGTCTATAATAATTGATTTTAAGTACCTTAAAAAACAAGGAGAAAGTGCAATGGAAAACAACGAAAAAGAATTTGGAGTTATGGGTGATGTGGTAACCACGGGAAGAAAAGTTGGTTTTAAGGTTGCAGATTGGAAAAAGTTTGCTCAAAGTGAGTATATAGCAAAACGTATTTTTAAATTTATTAGTGAATTTGAGCGGCCTCATTTCTCTGTTGAAGAGGGAGCTGAAGATACGGCAGTTAAAATAGTTAATTTTACGGAAGTGATCAATAATTACTTCAATAAGGAAAGTTTTTGTATTTGTTGTGGACTTAATCAAGGAGAAGGAAAGTTTAACGGAAAGTTCTTTTTGCGGACATGTGAGGAATTTGGGATTTGGCTTTCATCTAATAGAAAAATGTGTGTGAGAGGAGGAGGTTGTTTTATGCCTATTGAAAATGTTCTTTATTACATTATTAAGGACTTTCTTGGCGTGGAAGAATTTAAAAATGACAAGGAAGAATCAATGCGTTTAATATCAATGGAGAAACAATGGCCAAGATTGCTTGTTGTTACTGCAGTCAGAACTCCAATGACTTCAGATGAAAACATTGCTTTACTAGTCAAGGCTTTTGAGGAGAAAGGGTGTAAATTAAAAATAAACCTAAAAGTTTAAAAAGGTATTTAAAATGGGACTTTATCAGAATGATAAGTCCCATTTTATTATTTTGAACGGGGCTTGTCTTGTTTTATAAATAAGTGGCTTGCGATTTAAAAATGGTTGAGCTTGAAGCTTCATATATTAAATTTATTTTTGAAAATTAGTTCGCGAGTTTTTTTTCACAAAACCAATTCCAACCGTATGAACTAATCCGCTCAAGTTAGTGCTGGATGTAAATAACTCGAAAGAGTTGTTTTTTTGTGTTAAAATAACTAACATGAAAGATAATAAAGATCTAGGTTATGATGAATTTTTTGAAGCGAATCGAAAGAAGCTCGATTTGACTAATTTTGCAGTGGCTAGAGTGACGGCTCAGCAGAAAGGATCTTATACGGTTAAAAATAAAACGCAAGAATATTTGGCAAAAATAAGAGGAAAAAAGATGTTTAATGCCACTTCGAGAGAGGATTATCCAGCGGTTGGCGATTGGGTTGCAATTACTGAATTAGAAAATAAGCAAGCGGTGATTGAGAGCGTATTGCCAAGAAAAACAGTGATGAAAAGAAAACATAATAATAAAGACGAGGTTCAACTTATTGCTACTAACATCGATGTAGCTTTGGTAGTTGAAGCTGTTGGTCGGGATTTTAGCTTGAATCGATTCGAGAGATATTTTTCTATTGCTAGTGAAGGAGAGACGGAAACTGCAATTGTTTTAAACAAAATAGATTTAATTTCTGAAGAAGAATTGGAGCAAATGATATCTCAAATAAAAGCAAGATTTGGAAATGTTGATATTATTCCAACTAGCACCAAGACTTTAGCTGGAATTGTTACACTTAGAAACTATATAAAAAAAGAAAAGACTTATTGTTTTCTGGGTTCATCGGGAGTGGGGAAATCTTCTTTGATAAATAAATTGCTTGAGAAAACGAATTTAAAAACTGAAGAAATTGGACAATCTTCTGGTCGAGGAAAACATGTTACTACCAGTCGAGAAATGTATTTTTTGGAAAATGGTGGAATTGTGATTGATAATCCAGGAGTTCGAGAAGTTGGATTAACGGATGAAAATTCTGGAATAGAGAATCTATTTGATGAGATAACTGTTTTAGCCCAAGAATGTAAGTTCGCTGATTGCACTCACATTCATGAACCTGGTTGCAAAGTTTTAGAGGCTTTAGAAACGAGAAAATTAGACAAAGGCAAGTACTCTAATTATATTAGTTTGAAAAAAGAGACTGAATATTATGATTCAACTCAAGTTCAGAAAAAAGAAAAGAATCGTCGATTTGGAAAGTTTATTAAAAAGGCCAAAGACGGGTTTAAAAAGCATGGATACAAAAATTATTAGCTCAAAATCTTTAATCGACTCGAAGGTGAAATTTTAGGTCGAAGTTGATTGGATAGATTTTTACAGGGATTATAATCCATTGACAAGATGAGGTTTTAGGTATATAATACTTGTGTAAGTTAAATATTTTTGTCACTTAGGTGGTTCGCAAGTTTTTGTGAAGCACTTTTTATTTTTCTCAAAAAACATGGAAGTCAGGAGGGAACGACTTCAATAAATAATACAAAAATAAAAAGTGATTTGCTCAAAAATTGGGATCTGTCTATAAGAACAAAAAAATAAATTAAAAGATTACCAGCAAAAATTATTTGAAAGTAATCTAAAAAGAAAATGAAAACTAAAAACGTAAAAAACAATTTAATAATTTTTCTAGCAATTGTCGCATTGTCGTTTTTAGAAGTTGGTGTAGTTAAGGCTGAGGAGGAGGGAATTGAAAATCAGATTATTAACTATGTCAACCAAGAGAGAGTAGCGGTGGGGTTAGAGCAATTAGTCGAGAGTGATATTCTAAATGAAGTGGCTAATTTAAAAGCTCAAGATATGTTAGGCAATGACTATTTTGCTCATACTTCTCCGGAGGGTGTAGATCCTTGGCATTGGTTTGACAAAGCTGGTTATTCCTATAAGTATGCCGGAGAGAATTTGGGGATGGATTTTGAAACCGCATCTTCTGTTCACACTGCTTGGATGAAAAGTGAAACTCATCGAGAAAATATTTTGTCTACTAAGTATGAGGAAATCGGAGTGGCCGTTAAAAGAGGGATTATTGGCGACAAGGAAACTCAGATTGCCGTTCAGGTTTTTGGAAATTCTTTAGTTGATAATGAATCGATTCCCGTAGAGACCAAGAAACTACCAGAGCCGACTATTTCTGAAGAGGAGGGAGTAATAATTGCTCAGAGTTCAATTCATTTTTGGCAAGGTAACGATGAAGACGAGATGTTAGTTTCTGCTGAAGTTCAAGGAGATCCACAAGAAGTAGCCGCGGTTATTGGGAATGAGGAATATATTTTGGAAAATCTAAGAGATGATATTTATGTTAATTTAATCTCTATTGAAGGAGTTGATATTAAAAATGAGAATGTTTTGATTAAAGCAATAGACAAAGATGATGCGGCAATTTTTAATAAAGTTCCTGATAAATATTTTGCGGAATATCTAATTGAAAAAGAGGATCAAAAAGTTGAGGATAACCAAGTGGCAATGATGCTAACCTCCAATCAAAACAATAACAATAATTTACTAGATAAAGCTAGATTGTGGTTTAATCAAGAAGGGTTTATGTTGTTGATTGTGGGTCTGTTTATTATTACTATCTTTAATATCTGGATTTTGGAAAGAGAAGAAGAGCGATTACTAGAAACTGTCTAGGATCTCAACGTGAAATAATTGAAAAAATTAATACTCATCTACTAAAACATTGAAATTATGGCTGCAAAACTTCGCTTCAGCCTCAATGTATCTCGATACATTTTGACTTCCAGTTCGTTTCTCGCTCATAATTTCAGCGTTTTAGCCAGATGTGAGATTCTAGACAATTTCTTGAGATTAAAAACATAGAAAATAGACGGAAATAAATATAAGTAATTTTAATAATTAAAGTAAAAATAATGTGACAATAGACTGGGGTCATTCCCAAGAAGGAGTCGATATCAGAAAACTTCACAACGTAGTAAACTTATTTCCCAATAAACTTTCAATTAAATTCACCAATTTTCGCCACAACTTGTTCAAAAATTTTTACCAATACTAAGGCATTTCTAAAATTTTTTAACGGCGTTGTACCAAAAATTCATTAAATTTCTTTTGAAATTTTATTGGGGAATAAGTTTAATATCTGATTTCGACTTATTCCGAACAGGTTATCTAAAGAATAAATAAGAGATAATCTATTTAGAATAAGTCGAAAACGAAAACAAAAATTAATCATTAATCAGAACCTTTACAACTAAATAACGAAAATAGCCTTTAAATTAATTAGATGAGGAGGGGAAGATGAATACTCAGGAGGAATTTAAAGGATTATTTTGAAGCAAACAAAACAGCAAAAACTGTTGACCTAAGATTAGAGATCTCTACTCTTGTTTAGGAATTGCATGTTTGGCGCATTTCTTTGTCAAATTTTAAATTATTTTTCAATGTATCTTTAAATACATCTCATTCATAATTTAAAATTTTTCGTGAACTGCACTCAAACTTGCAATTCCTAAAACCAAAAACAAGAAAACCTAAAACCTTGAATGAAACCCATTTGAGGTTTTTTGTATCGAGTTGTTTTTTGGTAAAAGTAGGTTTTTTAGCTTATTTAATAGGGCCAAGAAGATTTTCTGGATATCTTTTAGTGTCTTTTTCTGGGTTGCTTTAAGGCTTTTAACGAATCAGTTTTTGGCGATATGTAAATTGAATTTTAGGGTTTGTTCTATTCTATTGACAATTTAGCAAAAGTATGCTATAGTTAAACTTCAATAAGATAGAATTTTGGGACTAATTATGAAGATTAGCCCTTTGACAATTTTTAAAAAGGAGGCCGTTATGGTCAAAAAAACAAAGGAAACTTTAAAGAACATGGGTAAGACTGCTTTCGCTTTCGTTACGATGGAAAACCTAAGCAATGCTGTAAAAAGCGAAATGGGGCAACAGGCTACCAAAACGCTTTTTGGTAAAGTTTTCAATATTGGTCCTAATGATGAGGCTATTATGGATAATGCAATTAGTGAAATATCCAAAAACCCTCAAATTAGAGCAAAAATTCGGATAAGATTTGACGAATTTTTTGCAGACATGAAAAAAAATAATTTTAGCGTTGAGTGGTTTAAAGCTGTTATGGTCAAAAAGAACAGAGATTGGAAGCTTGGTTCAAAAAATAAAAGCCCTGCTGCAGAGACTCTTTCTGCTATTGACAGAGGTAAAAATTTTGAGGAAAAAGTTAAAATTGCTACCTCAGAATTGATGCATAAAACAATCAAAAGTAGATTAAAAGAAGGTTGGCAGGTTGTCATGGGTGAAGATGGGAAGATGAAGCTTTTGGTTGATTCAGATAAAATTAATGCGTTTTTTTCGTCAACAGGAAGTAAAATCAAAACCGCTAAAGATAATTTTAAAAGCGGAGTTAAGGGAAACTTCTGGTGGTCTTGGGGTATCATGGCGGTGTTATCTGTAATTATTTTTTTTGTAATTAAAAGTTTGTAAAAAGGAGATTTAACAATGTTTAGATTATTTGGAAGTATTATAAATCCGATTTTAGCTCTCAATGCATTTATTGTAGTTGTTATTTCAATTATAATAGGGCATGTTTCAAATAGTTATTTCGGAATTGCAACTGGTTTTTTGTCGGTGATGGTTATATTGACCACTCCAGCGCTTAGAGTGAAGTTCTTTGGAAATGACTGGACATTTAGGGTACCAGTGTTTCCTGGGGCAGGATTTTTTAAAACTGCTCTAGCTTTGACTTTAATTTCAGCTGGTATCTTCGCTTTTATGGGCGAGGATATGACGGGGTCGATTTTCGATGATTTTAGAATATCAAAAGCGCGACAAACAGTCGCGAATAAGATAAAAATCATTAAGGCTGGAAATTGCTATTTTGAGAAGAATAAAAGATGGCAATATATTGACAGAACTACAGGACTTTTTCTTAAAGAAGAGAAAAAGGACGCCAACGGTTTGAAGCTTTTTAAGTTTAGGCTTGTTGGAATTGATGGACGATACGATGGACCGGTAGTTTGGGTTCCGGTTATTCGAGTGGGTGATCGGGCAATAACTACTTTGCATAAAACCATGAAAAAAGGTGGGAGTACTTCGACAGGCTCTCGGAAGGGAGTTGCTATCAAGACGCTCCCTCCGGTTGTAAAAAAGAGTTTGAGAGTTGTTATTTTGACTCCCGAACAGCTGGTGTTGAGAGATCAACACAAAAATTCTCCAGATAAATTTCTGCTCCATCTCTATGAGCTCCAACCCTGGGATTCGGTGGTGGTGGAAGAAGACTTCATTATTAGAGTAACTGGAAAAAGAGCTGACCCAGCGACTTCGATTTATTTCGGGGTCGAAAAAGCTTATGATTTATGGGGATCTGTAGTTAAGATCCCCAAAGGGACAAATTTTTTATTAAAAAAGATGTCCCAAATTTCAATAGTTTCTCAGGGTAATCAAAAATTCGATTATCCTTTGAAACTTAAAAAAGTAAATTAAAAAAAGCCGCGGTTAGATAAACATCTTTACTGCGGCTTTTTTGCGTCTATTTAATTATTTTCTTAGAAAAATTAGAGAGCGCCTGTTAATAATAGATCAATACTATCAATTATTATGTAGCTGGCACCTACCGTGAGCACAGCTATAATTGAATATTTGAAATATTGTTTAGCGTTTTCTAGATTTTGGCTACGAGCATCACCCATTGAGAATAGATACATTAAACCAGTAATAATAAAGGCGAGAACGGCTAAAATTAAAAAGATAGTCAATAACCAACTAGTAAAACTGATTAAAATGGGTATGATGGGATCATTAGGATCTATTGGCTCTGGTAATCCAGTTCCAGTTGGAAGCGTGATACCCGTTGCTTGTGCGATAGAAGTAGATGTCAAAAAGGTTAAAAACAAGAAAAAGATAGATTTCATTTTTTTTAAGTAAAGGTTATTAAATAGTTCCCATTAAAATATCGTCGATTAAAGTGATTATGATATAGCCAGAAAGACCAATTACGATTCCCAATATTGAGTAAACTACCATTTTTTTGGCTTTTTCGGCATTATCAGAGTTGGCTCCAGCAGTAAAAAACATAATTCCATTTACCACAAAAGACAAAACAGCAAGAACGGTGAATATCGTCAATATCCATAATAAAAAATTAGTTATTATTGTTTCGGCGAGAGCGTTTGGTAAACCAAAACTATCAGCATTTGACAATCCAGTCGCCCAATCAGCGTGAATTGTCGCTAATGGAATTAATAGCAGGGCAAGTCCAGAAAAGATAATCCTATTTATTTTTTTGAAATTAATCATATATTTAGATAAAATATTTAATTAAGTTTATTACGATATAGCCTATCAAAGTAGAAATAAGCCCAAAAACGGCGATTCTCCACATTCCGTGTGCAGTTTCCAATACTACTTCATCGCCTCCGGCTGTTATAAAATAAATTCCCGAAGTGATTAGTAGTAAGATAAATAAAACAAAACTCAAAGCTAAACCAACACCAGTGAAATGGATAATATTATTTAAAGTATTAGCAGTTGGAATATCGACCACGGCTTCTTTTGAGGAAAGTGCTTGAAATTCTGCCAGAGCAGTTTGCCCGTAAGTTATCCAAAATAAACCGATTAGATAATATTTTTTATTTATTTTTAGCATTTTTATTTTATCAATAGAAATATTTTTTTAAATAATCTTTTATAACTATATAATTTATTTTAACATTTTGAAATAAAAAAACAAGCAATGAGCTTGTCTTTTTATTTAAAAGAATTGTTTCTGAACACATTGGATGTTCGAGAATAATTTTTTAATAAAATTAGGTTTGAACAGTTCCACTAAGAAGTGAACTAATTACGGCAACTATAATGTAGCCAACCAAAGCAACAACAATACCAATAATTGAATAAGTTAACCATTTTTTGGCGTCTTCTCCTCGGTCGGATCCTCCAGCGGTTACAAACATAATACCAGAAATTACAAATCCTACAACAGCCAAAACTGTTACTAGCATTAGTAACCAATTTAAAATTGTGGTGATTATGGAATAAACAGAAGTGGTTGCAAGACCAGTTCCTGCTTGTCCTTGAGTGGTCGAAAATTGAGCTCCGGCTGCTAGTGGCAAACCGAAGACTACTGCCAACAAAGCAAAAGATAAAACATTTTTTGTTATTTTTTTCATTTTTCCACCTCCTCTCTCTTTTTTGTCATTTTTTTATTTTTAAAATTAATATTATTCAAAAAACAAAGCAATTTGCTTAACCACGACCAAAGCCGATCCGGCTATTAAAATTCCCAGCAGAGAATAACCAACGTTAGTTTTTGCTTTTTCAGTTTTGGTCGGATTTCCGAAACTGGTTAAATAGGAAATACCATTTAATACTAAACTAATTATAGCAAGAATGCCAATTATTGACAATAAAAAAGTGAGAGTGTTAGTGGTAAGCACGGTTAAGGAAGGTGCGCTATCAAGATCTGTTGGTGTGGTTCCAATAATTTCTTTTATTTGTCTTAAAAAGCCTGGACCAGCCAAGGCCAAGGCTAACCCGATTAAAGATCCAGTCCAGATTTTTTTAGCAGTTCCCACTAAGGCATCATTTCCAGAGCTAGAAGCCATTAAATAAATTACTCCACCGATTACTATAAATAGAACTCCTAAAGAGGCAATCAAGTTTAAAATTCCAGCTAAAATGGCTTCAAAAAGAGATGCCATAGTCATAGTTCCAGTAGTATCGATGGGATTGGTAAAAGTAACAGTATAAGCCCAGGTAATACTCGGAAGAATTAAAAAAAAGAAAACAAAGAGTAATATTTTTTTTTGGTTGATCATTTTAATTAAAAAAATTAAGGATTGTTTGAAGGATAATCAAAGATCCACCTGAAATAGCGAGGGCTACAATGGAATATGAAGCTATTTTTTTAGCTTTATCGGTATTAGCTGAGCTTCCCATTGAGCTTAAATAGGAAAATCCGCTATAAATAAAGCTTATTAAGGCTAAAATTCCAACTAATGTTAAGGTAAAACTCAAAATATCATCCAGAGTTTCTTTAATTGTTTTGGCGTTATCAATGTCTAACGTAGTTCCTGTTCCTCCTAGTATATCTTTGATCTCTTTTAATAAAGAAGGTCCTGCGACTGCTAAAGAGAAACCGATTAAGGCGGAAATTATAGTATTTTTAGCTAAGGTTAGTTGACTATCTTTGCCGCCAGCGGTTAAATACATTACTCCTCCAATTACAATAAAAATCACTGCTACCCAACCCACTATTCCTTGGATTGAAGTTAAAAATGTTTCTAAAAAACTAGTTATACTGTAATGAGAAAGGGGATTTGAGTAGCCATAGTCAAAAGAACTAGCAGCCAAGCATTTATTATTAAACTGGAAAACTAGTAAAATTAAAAAAATAATTGTGATAAAAAATTTATTTTTCATTTTTTTAAATTATGGAGTTTGAAAACTGCTGGTAGTTTCGCAAGTAAACTCGAACCAACTTCCTGATCCAGTTCCTACCATATCTTGTGTGGAGAGGAATACTAATAGTGTATAGACCAAGATCCAACCTACTAACATCAAGCCAAAGCCGATTAAAGTTTTGGTGATAATATTTTTAGCTATCCCGATTAATTTAGGGCTTCCAGCAGAAACTATGTAAACAACACCCCCTACAGTTATAAGTAAAATGGATACTATTATAATTAAAGAAAGCATTAAGTCAAAGATTCTCTTTAACATAATAAACAAATGACAAAGAGTGCAAGGTTCCGTTTCGTCTTCGCCGGAAGTATTTAAATCATCAGTGCTTCTTCCGCAAGGAACTAAGTGACCCTCAAAAGATAAAAAACCTCCAGTAGAACCTTCTTCGTAGGTAATACTGCTAGGCTTGCAACAACTCTCGCCTGTTGCACAATCGTTAAAGGCGGCTAGGTCTGCTGAGCTACAAATAGTGCTTTCTACGCAGGTTCCTCCATTATCAGTGCAGGTGCTAGCTTGAGCCATCAAAGGAGTCAAAAATAAAAAACAGAATAAAAAAAATATTTTAGTTAAGTTGCTAACGAAAAACGATTGCATTTTATTATTTGATAAGATTATTAATTCGAGTTTCAGCTGATTGTAAAGCTTCGTAGGAAGTTTTGGCTCCAGAGACGACATCGTTAATCATCTCAACAAAAATTTCTTCCACTACTAGGTTTTTAGGTTGAGACCAGGATTTGGCAGTTAGTGCTTGTAGAGCGAATTCATTGATGTCCTGGTTATCTTTTTGTTTGTTAATTAAATCTTTTCTGGCGGCTGGTTTGTTGGTATTTTCCAAATATTTTTCAGTTGGATCAAATCCTAATGTAACATTCGTTTCAGTCGCTATTGGCTTGGTAGTTAAATATTGGATATATTTCCAGGATTCGTTGATTCGATCTTGTTGGGTAAAACTAATTGGTTGGTTAGCGACAACCGGTTGAAGTTCCTTGTTTTTAGCGACTGCTAATCCCCAATAATTAGAAAAATTGATTTTATTAGTTAGTTCTTGTTGAGGGACTGAAGCAGTATCAAAGTTTAATTTGGGAGAATCATCTTTGAGTTGATTCTTCCAATAGGAATAATTAATCATCATAGCGGTTTTTCCTGATCGAAAACTATCCACAGAATAATCCATAGTAGAATTCCAAGTATAAGCCTTTGATCCTGCTAGAGCAAATTGAGTATAAAAATCTAGAACATCACTCGATTTTTGGTTGCTAGAAAAAGTTGCTCTTTGTGATGTTTTGTCAAAAAGATTGATTCCTGCTTGCATCATTAAAAGAGTTAGGATATCTGAAGATCGGTTGATTCCACCAGGATTTTTTGATCTTCCTAGCGCAATGGCTGATTGAGTAATATTTCCATTTGAATCTTGTCGAGTTAGATAATCTACATAATCTATAAGTTCCGTCCAAGTTTCTGGTGGAGAAGTTAATCCAGATTGATTAAATAAATCTTTATTATAAAATAGCGCTAAAGTGTCGCAATAAAGAGGCATAGCATAAATTTGGTTGTCTTCTACAAAATCGTCTTTAGCTACATCGACGAAATTACTTTTGAAAGAATCTATATATTTTTCGGAGTCAGGCATTGGCACTGTTTTGCTTTTATGTTCTGATAGCCAATTATTTCCAAAAAATAAAATATCTGGACCATTTCCGCTAGCAATAGCATCGGTTAATTCATCTTCGTAACTAGCGATATCGCCGGAAATTTTTCGATATTTAATCTCTTTAATTTGAGGATTAAGATCTTTGTATTGTTTATTAATTTCATAAAAAACATCAGAGTCATCAAAAATACCCCAAACCTCTAAATTAAGTTGATAGGGTATTTTTTTTTCTTTTAAACAACCGGAAAAAAAGAAAATACTAGGTAGTAATAATAACACTGTTCCTAAATAAAATATCCTTTTTGTTTTTTTTATTGGCATTTTTTATTTTATACTTATTTAAATCAACACTAACATTTTTTAAGAGGGAAAGCAAATTTTTTATTATTTTATTTCGAAATTTATTTTTTAAAATAAAAACAGGGTTTTCAAAAGAATCCCTGTTTTATATTGGAAATTTAGAACGGCTATAAAATAGTAGTTGCGGCGACTTTCTCGTCAGATTTTAATCGCATTATTCTGACTCCTTGAGTGGCTCGTCCTAATTTGGAAATACTTTTAACATCAGTTCGAATAATTTGTCCTTTGTTGGAACTGGCAATTAAATCTTTTTCGTTGTCAGCTTCTTCAATAATATGGGAAGAAATTAAATTCCCCGTCTTTTTTGTTATTTGAGTAGTCTTAATTCCTGATCCATTCCTGGATTGAGTTTTGTACTTAGTCAAAAGAGTTTTCTTACCATAACCATTTTCTGAGATAACCAAAAGTAAATCGTCTTTGCTTTCTTTGTGAACTACGTGCATTCCGACCACCCGATCTTCTTTTTTGAGTTTAATGGCTTTTACCCCGGCGGCTGTTCGTCCCATTGGTCGAACATCTTTTTCATTAAATTTAATAGATTGCCCATTTTGAGTTACTAGTATAATTTCATTTTCTCCAGTGCTAGTATCTACCCAACCTAATGAATCATCTTTATTCAAATTAATTGCAATTAATCCTCCTTTCCTGACATTGCTAAAATCTTGAAGAGGAACTTTTTTGATTCGGCCTTGAGTAGTTTGCATTACTAAATTTTTAGCTTCAGAACCTTCGGTAATAGCTTTCATAGAAGTGATTTTTTCATCTGGAGCAATTTGAAGAAAGTTTACAATAGCGTTTCCTTTACTGGTTCGGCTAGAAATTGGAATCTCATAAGCTTTAGTTTGGAAAACTTTGCCAGTATCAGTGAAGAACAAGATGTTGTCATGAGTCATTACGGTCAAGACTTTATCGATTGCATCATCATCCTTTATCGAACCACCTCGAACTCCTTTGCCTCCTCTTTTTTGGGCTCTGAAATTGCTCGGTTGAAGTCTTTTGATATAGCCGTCTCCAGTCAAACTAACAATAGATTCTTCGTTGGCAATTAAATCTTCCTGAGATAAATCTCCGATTTTGCCTTTAACAACTCTGGTCCGTCGTTTGTCTCCATATTTAGCTTTAAGTTCGGCCAGTTCTTCCTTGATAATTATAATAATTTTGTTAGGGTCTCCTAAAATTATCTTTAATTCCTTAATTATATCCAATTTTTCTTTCAATTCATTCTCAATTTTTTTTCTTTCTAGTCCTGCTAAAACTTGAAGTTTCATTTCTAAAATAGCGGTTGCCTGAAGTTCTGATAATTTGAATTTAAGCCTCAAATTTTTATGAGCCTCTTCTTTGTTAGGGGACTTCTTGATAGTTTCAATAACTTCGTTAATATAATCCAAGGCTTTTTTAAGACCTTCTAAAATGTGAGCTCGAGCTTCCGCTTTTTTCAAATCAAACTCAATTCTTTTAGTCACCATTGATTTTCGATGGGTGATATAATGCTCTAAAATTGCCTTCAAATTTAAAACTTGAGGCTCAATTCCGTTTACTAACGCTAGCATATTTAAATTAAAGTTCTTTTGAAGATCGGTCAATTTATAAAGTTGATTCAGGATTTTGTTTGGGTAAGCATCTTTTTTGAGTTCTACGACTACTCGAATTCCATCTCGGTCAGATTCATCTCGAATATCTCTAATCCCGATTAATTTTCCAATTTTTACTAATTCCGCCATTCTTTGGATTAAGATTGACTTGTTGGTTTGATAGGTTAATTCAGAAATAATAATATTAAATTTACCTTTATCTTCTTCTACGATGTCGGCTTTAGCCCGAGTAGTAATTCCACCTCTTCCGGTAGTATAAGCATCTAAGATGTCAGCTTTATTGTAAATAATTCCACCAGTTGGAAAATCAGGTCCTTGAATAAATTTAGTTAAATCTTCAATCGTAGCGTCTGAATTATCTATCAGATGACAAATACCATCTACTAATTCTGGCAAGTGGTGAGGAGGGATATTAGTAGCCATTCCAACTGCAATTCCCATAGTTCCATTAAGAAGTAACTGAGGGAGTTTGGCTGGTAAAAAGACAGGCTCTTTTCGAGTTGAATCGTAATTGTCTCTCCATTCAACTGTATCTTTTTCTAAATCTAGTAAAAGTTCATCGGCAATACCAGTCATTTTAGCTTCGGTATAACGCATGGCTGCAGCGGAGTCTCCGTCGATGGAACCAAAGTTTCCTTGCCCATCTACTAACGGATATCTCAAAGAAAAGTCTTGAGCCATTCGAACCATAGTTTCATAAACAGCGGAATCTCCATGTGGATGCCATTTACCAAGTACCTCTCCAACTACCGTGGCTGATTTTCGATAACGAGCCGTGTGCTTTAGTCCAATTTGACTCATCGAGAAGAGAATTCTTCTTTGAACCGGTTTTAATCCGTCTCGAACGTCGGGTAGCGCTCTAGAAACAATTACACTCATAGCGTATGAAAGATATGATTCTTCCATTTCAGTGGTAATTTTTCTTAAATTAATTTTACCAATATTATTTTCTGCGTTTTTGTCCATTATAATAGTTAAAAGTTTATAAAGTTTATAAAGTTTATAAAGTCGATGAGTTAAAGCTCTTTAGTAACTTTAAAAACTTTCAACTTTATGAACTTTATAAACTCTTGTTAATAGCCTAAATTTTCTAATTCTTTTTTAATTTCCTGAGTAGTATCAACTTGTTCTTGGTATTTTTCTTTTAGAGAGGGAAGTTCTCTTTGGAGATTTTCCTTAGGATTAATATCTCCAAAACTCTTTTTCAGATTGTCCATAGTCATAAACATCCAGAGAGAGAAAATTATTAAACCAAAAAGGAGAGTCAAAACAAGGGCTAGTTTTTTTCGGTAAGCTTTTGGTTTTTTTAATATTTTTTGATAAAGTTCTTCCATTTTATAATTTTTTAGGGATTACTTTCGAGTACAATTTTGTGATGAAAAATTAGAATTTCAAAATAAATTTTTCAAATAATTTTTGAAGCACTGGACATAGTCAATTTGAGAAAATTTGAGGGAAATTTAGCTGAAATTTTGGTTTTTCGGCAAAAAGAGTACTCGAAAGTAATTCCTAGTTAAAGCAATCCATGAAAACCACTTTATTTTGGGTGTCTTTTAAATCTCCAGCTTTAACTGAAAATTTAGTTACTCCTTTTTCTACTTCCAATCCTAATTCTTTAGCAAATTCTTCTCCTTTTGCAATTTCTACATTTAATCCAGGAACTTTATAATGCATCGGAATTATTATTTTGGGATCAATTTGCCCAATAACTTTTTCGGCTTGTTTGGCATCTAATGTGTAGGTTCCTCCAATTGGAACCATTAAAATATCTATTTCTCCAATAGCGTCGATTTGTTTTTCACTCAAAATATGGCCCAAGTCTCCCAAATGGCAAATAGTTAAGTCTTCGCTTCGAATGGCAAAAATAGTATTCAAGCCTCTCAAGGCTCCTTTTTCATCATCATGATAAGAACCAATTCCTTCTATGTAAACATCTTTGAAAGAATATTCTCCTTCGGCATCAATTACAAAAGGTTCGCCTTTAAGATTTTGGACATTATTGTGATCAGGATGATTATGAGAAACTAGAACAATATCGGCACTTCCTTGAGGAGGTTTTAAGCCAATTGATTTATCAAAAGGATCAGTGAAAATAATCACCTCAGCATCTCCTCTTTGAGGTTTAGTTTGAATTTTAAAACAAGATTGTCCGTACCAAGTTATAACCATTTTTTTTAATTTATTTTTTATTTTCCAACAAAATCACAAAGATGTTTGGAATATCTCCTTATTTTTTATTATACAACATAAGAGCCCTACAACAAAAGAAAAAGGAGCAGATTAACCCCTCAACTGTAATATTCTAACATTATTTCAAAAGACTGTCTACTAATTAATTTAAAAATTTTTCGACGGTATCTTTAATTATAAAAGAATTGTTGCTCCAAAAAATTCGAAGGTCTTTTTTGAACCAAGTGATTTGACGTTTAGCGTATTTTTTTTCAGCTTGAACGATTTGATTGAAAAGCTCTTTACGAGTCATTTCACCTTTTCTATATAATGGAACTAGAGAATAGGCAATACCAAGATTCTGAATTTTTTCTGGGCCTAGATCGTATTTTTTGTATAAAGCTAAAATTTCTTCTATCATTCCAGCGTCAAAACGCTCTCTTAGCCGGGTTTGAATTTTTTGGGCTAAGTTATTTTTATCGATTGAAATTCCAATTTGCAAAAATTCAACTTGAATATTCTTTATTTTTCTAATATTTGATTCCCTTTTTATTTCAAGTTCAGGGACTTTCCCAAGATTCTTAGCTATTTCGATGGCTCTAATCAAGCGCACCCCATTTTTTTTATCAATAGTCGATGCTCGTTTAGGGTCAATTTTTTCAAGAATTTCAAATAATTCTGAGACAGTTTTATCTTTTAATTCTTGGCGTAACTTGGAGTTAGGTTTGACTCGAGGGAGGACTACATTATCAATCACTGCCTGAATCCAAAAACCAGTTCCACCACATAAAATAGGGATTTTGCCCCTTTCGCTTATTTCAAATATCTTTTCTTCACAATCTCGCTTGAAATGAGAGACATTATAATCATCTTTTGGATTTACAAAGTCAATTAGGTGGTGAGGGATTTTTTTATAAACATAAATCCCATTTTCCCAGGCGCCCTCAACCTTCCCGGTTCCTAAATCCATATTTTTGAAGACCTGGCGAGAGTCGACAGAGATAATTTCACCATTAAAATCTTTGGCAATTTTAATGGCCAAGCTAGATTTGCCTGACGAAGTAGCGCCTAGTATTACAATTGATTTATGCATTTGTTTAGGGATTTAAATTTTGGCAAACTTCTTTGTTAAAATCTCCGGTTTTAGTTCGCCGCACCAACCTTAGTGCGTCTCACCAAAATCCTCAATTTTGCCTTAAATTTTGCTCAAAATTTGAAATCCTGGTTTACATTATAGGGTTTAAATTTAATAAATTTTAGGGTATTCTATCGATAGAAGCCTTCAGAATAAGAGAGTGAAAAATTAAGACCCACCTGAATTACAGGGAAAATATTTTTTTCCAACATTTTCACCAAGGGACTTATACGCTTTCTTTGCATTGAGGGCTTTTTAGTTTTAAATTTGAGTTGGCCTCTAATGTTTTCCAGTTATTTCCGAACTTTTTTTTGTCGCCATAAAGATATCGAGCGATTCCTGCGACGCCAATCATAGCGGCGTTGTCGCCGCAAAGATCTTTTTCGGGGGAATGGAACGTTATTTCAGGATATTCTTCGGCTAGCTTTTTTTCTAAAGTTTCAAAAATCTGACTATTGGCAGAAACGCCCCCTGACAGCAAAACAGTTTGGGGTTGATGCGCTTCGATTGCTTTAAGAGTCTTGTATTGCGATACTTCAATTACCGCATCTTGAAAAGCTTTGCTGATAAATTTTCTCCAGACGAGCATTTCTTTTTTGGGTAATTCCTGGGCTTCTAGTTTTTGGTAAAAATATAAGACCGCTGTTTTTAATCCAGAAAAAGAGAAGTCCAAATTCGGTAAATGCATCATTGGTCGAGGGAATTTGATATCGGTAAATTTTGAAGCGACTTTTTCTTTTTTAATTAATTTCTCTGCTTCTCGGGCTTGTTTTGAGATAATTGGACCGCCTGGGTATTCAAAGCCCATAATTTTGGCTACTTTATCAAAAGCTTCCCCAACGGCATCATCTTGAGTTTGTCCAATAATTTCGTATTTTAGGTGATTTTTCATTAGAATTAACTGAGTATGGCCGCCGGAAATTACTAGATTCAAAATGGGAAAATTGAATTGATTCAAATCGCCTTGATTTTTTTGAAGATAATTGGAATAAATGTGACCTTCGATGTGGTGGACACCAATTAAAGGTTTCCGGTAAAAATAACTTAAGGTTTTTACGGTGTTAGTTCCTATTAGAAGGGCTGGAATTAAACCTGGTCCCTCGGTAACGCTAAATAAATCCATTTTTTCTGGAGTTAGGTTAGCTTTGGTAAAAGTTTTTTTAATTATTGGAATGATATTTTTAGAATGTTCTCGAGCGGCGAGATTGGGAACGATTCCACCCCAAGGAGCGTGGATTTTTATTTGAGAAGCAATTTGATTAGCAAGCAGTTTAAATTTACCATTTGAATCAAATTCTAAAATAGCGGCTGCGGTTTCGTCGCAGGAAGTTTCAACTGAAAAGATAAACATTTATTTGTGAAGACTTATTTTTTTGGCGCATTTCTTTGTCAAACCCTCCGTTGCTTTTCAATGTACCATTCAGTACATCTCATACGCTACTCGGATTTTTCTCGAACTGCACTCAAACAAATCAGTCTTGTTTATTGATTTATTTCTTATTTTTAAATAAGAATAGTCCAGTGATTGTCATGATTAAGCACAAGACTTGTCCAGTAGTAAATACGTTGAGAATAGTATTTTCTGGCGGAGAAGCGCGGAAAAACTCAATTATAAAGCGAATTGAGCCATAAAGAATTAAAAAAAGGCTTAAAAAATTGCCTTGAGCCCATTTTTTATTTCGAATGGTCCAAAGAACTATAAAGATTATAGCACCTTCTCCTAGGGCTTCATAGAGCTGACTGGGGTGTTGTAGTGTCGTTTGGTTTGGTAAAAAGTGCATTCCCCAAGGTCGTAAAGTTTCGTGACCGAACAATTCGCCATTAAAAAAATTTCCCAAGCGTCCCCAAAATAATCCCAAAGGAATAGCGGGGATAATTAAATTACCAACTACTTGAAAGGATATTTTATTATGTCGACAATAGAACCAAGCTCCCAACAAAGCCCCGATTAAACCACCGTGAAAAGAAAAGCCAAAGAAGCCCTGGATACTTGGAATGAATATTTCCCAAGGAGCAATAAAAATAGTAGTCCAATCATAAAAGGCAAAATATCCTAGTCGAGCTCCAATCATCATTCCTAATGTTGAGATCAAAAAGATATCCAGAATAATTTCTTTGATTCGAGCGGCGGGAAGTTTTTTGGAATCAAACTCTTTTTTATTAATTCGCCACCAAACCAAGCTGAGGGAGGTTAAAAAAGCTAGTAAGTAGCCGACTGAATACCAGCGGATTGAAAAAGCACCGAGTTGGAAAATTTCGGGATTGATTTTGCTAGGTAAATTTTGGTAGATTATTATAAAATCTTGCATAAATGATATAAAAATTTTGAATTTTGAATTTTGCACCCAAAGGGCATTATAAATTTCGATTCAATTTCGAATGATCTAATTTTCTAAATCTATAAACTTCAATTGCGATACGTTTAAATCATTAAAAAATTAAACATTCATTCAAAATTTGAAATTCAAAATTCAAAATTTATTAGACTTGTGTTATTATAATAGTATCTTAAAATCTCTTAAGTGAAAATTGTTTTTACTGGAGAGTTTAAAACTTTAACATAAATATAAAAACAAAACAATGATTGAATTTTTAACTCAAATTGGAGTTGCTAAACAATATGCAGGGGATGTTTGGTTGCTGATTATTTTCTTAATAATTGGTTTGATATTAACCATTCTAGTTAATAAAAGAAATTTAGGGGCTTTAATTTTAGCTGTTTATATTTCTTTTGCAATTCTTTCTTCTTCTTATTTTATTCCCCAGACCAGCGGAGTTAAAGCAATTATATTGGGTATAATTATTTTCTTGGTTTTTAATGGAGTTAAAAAAGCTTTTCCTTTTTCGATTAAAGGACGCGGAATTGTTGGTTGGACTTGGGTGGTTTTTTTAGCCTTAATAATTGTCGGAATGATTGGCAGTATTGTTTTGGGTTGGTTTTCTGCTGAGGAATTAGAAGAATTTTTTACTCCTCTTTCTAAAACATTATTGATTTCCAAAGAAGCTCATTTTATTTGGTCAGTTTTACCTTTTGGAATGATTTTGTTGCTCAATAATCGGAGAAGATAAGCATAAAAGATATTTCAGATATCTCATTAGACCTCATTAACAAAGGTTCTTTGTATATTAAAACTCGTGTTTTGAGGCACGAGTTTTGATTTTATGTAATCGTTTGTTTTACTTAGATTATTAATCCCATCTTTTCCTTCACTTCCTGGATTTTTACTTTGGCGATTTCTTGAGCTCGGGCGGCGCCGTTAGCTAGGATGGATTTAATTTCGTCATCACTTATTTGATGATATTTTTCTTGAATAGGTTTGAGATAGTTTATTATGGCTTCAGCTAGGGCTTCTTTAAATTCCTTATAACCTTTATTTTGAAATTTAATAACTATTTCTTCGGGTTTTTGGTCGGTGACAGCGCCAAAGATGTTGAGTAAATTTTTCAAGGCTGGTTTTTCATCGGAATATTCGAGACCTTGATCGCTATCAGTAATCGCTTTCATTATTTTTTTAGTGATGGTTCCGGCGTCGTCAAGCATTCCGATTCGATTATATTCAGAGGAAGCTGATTTGGACATTTTGTTAGTGGGATTGTCTAAGCCCATAATTCGCTGGGTTTCTTTTTGCGTGAAGCCTTCTGGAAGAACAAAAGTTTCGCTAAATTGTTGATTGAATTTTCGGCCTAATTTTCGAGTTAATTCAACGTGTTGGAGCTGATCTTCACCGACTGGGACTAGATTAGTGTCATAAAGTAAAATGTCGGCGGCCATTAAGATCGGATAATTCAATAATCCAGCACTAATACTTGCAAGATTATTTTCTTTGGAAGATTTATCTTTAAATTGAGTCATTTTATTTAAATCACTGGTGTTTGCAATAGTATTTAATAGCCACATTAATTCAGTGTGTTCATGAACTTGAGATTGGATAAAAATGATTGATTTTTTAGGATCGATACCAGAGGCTAAATAAAACTTGGCGACTTCAAGAGTTTTTCGAGATAATTCCTGAGGGTTTTGAGGGACGGTAATGGCATGGAGATCAACAATGCAAAAAATTGAATCATAAGCTTCTTGTAGCTTGACCCAGTTTTTAATAGCGCCTAAGTAATTACCTAAATGTAAATTTCCGGAAGGTTGGATACCGGAGAAGATTCGTTCGCTCATATTTTAAGATTAGTGTTTTTATATAAATATTCTAGTTTAGTTGGAGGTTTTTGGCAAACATTTAAAAAATTACAAATCCAAAATTACAAATTCTAAATAAATCACAAATTATAATTTCCAAAATTTAAAACTTCTTTAAGGCTAGGTTTTGAACATTGTAATTTTGAAAATTGGTGCTTATTTGGTATTTGTAATTTTGAATTTGATGCTTATTTGAAATAAAAACTGCTCTTTAAGAGCAGTCTTTGTGAGCAAATTTAAACCTCTATGATTATAGGTAATATCATCGGTCTCCTTTGTGTTTTTTGGAAAAGAAATTTTCCGACATCTTCTTGAATATTTTTCTTAACGTAATTCCAATTAGGAATAGCGTCGTTAGCAATTATCTTGTTGACGTCTTTTTTGACTCTGGCTTTAGTTTTATTTACTAGGTCAAAATTTTCCTTAACATAAATGAAGCCTCGAGAAGAAACTTGAGGTTCTCCAACTACTTGTTTTTTGGTTTTATCAACGATAGTAACGATAGTAAACATCCCGTCTTCGGCTAAATGTTGCCGATCTCGCAAAACTACATTTCCAACATCACCTAGTCCAATTCCATCTACCATTACATAAGAAGTAGGAACTTTTTCTCCAGTAATTCGGCCTTGTTGATTTTTATCAAATTCAAAAACGCAACCGTTCTCTCCGATTAAAGTGTTTTCTTTTTTTAAACCAACTTCTTCGCCTAATTCACCATGGATTTTTAACATGTAGAAGGTTCCGTGGACAGGGATTAAATATTTAGGTCGAATCAAATTAATCATCATCTTTAAATCTTCTTGTCGAGCATGTCCGCCAGAATGAATATCCATCATTTTGTAATGAATAACATGGGCACCTTTTTTATAAAGAGTATCTTTCATTCCTTGAACAGATCGTTCATTTCCTGGAATTACCGAAGAAGAAAAAACCACCGTATCACCATGATGAACCTTAACGTATTTATGTTCATTGTTAACAATTCTCATTAATACTGCGTTGCCTTCGCCTTGAGCCCCTGTGCATAGAATAGCAACTTTACTGTCAGGATATTTGTCTACATCTTTAATATTAATAAAGGTAGAGTGCTTGGCATTGATATAGCCAAGTTTTTTAGCAATTTCAACATTATTTCGCATTGAATAACCGTCAACGGCTAATTTTCTTCCAGAAGCTTCAGCGACTTCAGCAATTTCTTGAATACGAGAAACTAGAGAAGAGAAGGTGGCAATAATGATTCGACCTTTCGAATCTCGGAAAATTTCTTCAATAGTTTTTTTAATTTTGGATTCAGAAATACTGTAACCGGGAGTTTGTGAATCGGTGCTGTCTGACAATAAAGCTAAAATTCCTTCTGCTCCAAGATGAGCAATTTTAGATATATCAGCAGGAACATCACCAACTGGAGAATGATCGAATTTGAAATCTCCAGTGTGCATAATATTACCGACTGGGGTTCTAATTACTAATCCTACTGATCCAGGAATAGAATGGTTAACATGAAAAAATTCAATATTAAAAATTCCTAATTTTATTCGATCTACTTTTCTGATTTGTTTAACATTCAAAGGTGGTAAATCTTTGTATTCCTCGTGTCTTTTAAGAATCATGGCCTGAGTAAGGTCGGTAGCATAGATAGGCGGATTACCAATTTGATGTAAAATTTGAGGAATGGCCCCAATATGGTCCATGTGACCATGAGTAATCAACATTCCTCTAATATTTTTTTGTCGTTTCTTGAGATATTCAACATTGGGAACGATATAATCAACTCCCATCATTTTTTCATCAGGAAACATCAATCCGCAATCAACGATAATAATATCGTTGTTATACTCAAATAGAGTCATATTTCGACCAATTTCTTCTAATCCTCCCAAAGGGATAATTCGAAGACGATCTTTCGCGGGTGCGGTAAAACTAGTTACCGGCTTAATTTCACTAGGTTTTTTGTGAACAGGTCTAGGACTGTTTGTTTTTTTCATCATTTTTTAGTTAGTTGTAGTTCCACTGCTAAATACCGCTTATAAAAAACGCGGTTAGAAATGGGCCTACTATAAAGATTTTAGTGTTTATTTTGGTAAATCCAAAGCAATCCACTAAAAATTAATTAGTTTTAATTATTAATATGTATTAAAAGTTATTGAGAGATTTTTAAAAGAATCTTTCAATAAAAATAACAAATTATTTTAATTTCAATTTAAACTCTTCCACCATAACGACCGGATTGGGATCTTGATTGTACTCAAGAGCCAAATAATAAGAAATCCAATCTCCCAAAACTGAAGTAGTGAGAACTTTTTCTAAAAAATTTTCTCCTTGAATGTCGATTATTTCAACTTCAATTCCTCGGTCTCGGTAAAGTTGGGTTGTTAAGTCCATTCTCTTTTGGACACTGGGATGATCCAGGGAATCTTTTAGTATGAAAACACAATATTCGTGTTTAGGAGAAGAGAAGCCTACCATTTCGTTATGATTCAAGGCGGGGAAAACATTCCAAAAAGCGGTTGCTTTAGAATTCTCATTAATTTTGATTTTCCAAGTTTTGGCCAGAAAGCCAAATTTTTCAGAAGAATAAATTACTGGAATTTTATTTTTTGCTTTTTTTGCTAAAGTTTCCCCATAGACTTCGTTTGAACGAGAATCTATTTTTGGAAGATTACTTATCCTAGCAGAGATACCTAAATTTGTCAAGACTTCATTCATTGCGGCAAAAGCATAGCAAACTGCATAACGAGGTTGAAAATTTTCAAAATCGATTTGATACTTAACATAAGGAATATCGTTTTCCTCGGCTATTTTCTTCACTTGACCACCTTCAGTAAAGGCTACAATTGATAATTTTATTTTTAAGGCTTCTTGAAAACAAGCTATGGTTTCCTCGGTGTTTCCCGAATAAGATGAAATAAAAATTAGTGAGTTTTCGTCGGTTTGATAAGGAAGAGAATAGTCTCGAGAAATATAAATTGGAAGTCGAATCTTTTTTTCTTGAAGATAAGCAATTAAAAAATCACCAGGTAAGGCTGAACCGCCCATTCCACAAATGATTAAATTAGAGGGTGGGTTTTTAAGCTCGGGTTTAATATTTTTTGCAAAAGTTTGACCGATTTTGAATTGATTAGGATACTCAAGAATTACTTGACGTAAATTATTCTTATCGATTTCATAATTCATTTTTGTTCGAATAAATTTTTATTTTTAAAATAATTTTAAAAGTTTTTTATTTTCTAACTCGTTTCGTATTAATATGCCAATCAGTAATATCGTTAAACTTAAAAATTGGATTAACGATTGAATTAGCCTCAAAACCTTTGATTTTTTGGTTGATTATATAAACATAATTAACACTATATAGATAGTGAGCAGGAACTTCTTCGGCTATAATTTTTTCAATTTCATTATAACTGGCTTCTTTTTCACTTACATTATGATTGGCTCGAACCTGGTCTAACAATTCGTCTAGTTTATCAGTTCCAAAAACCGCGATATTATTTCCTGGGTCATGTTTTTCGGTGGAATGCCAGAAATGATAAGGATCAGGATCATTGCCAAAATATTCCTGACCAAATAATAGAGCCTGATATTCTCGAGGTTTAATAAAGTTTTGTTGGATATTAGAAAGCTCTAAATTAGAAACATTTACCTTAATTCCAATTTCTTCCCATTGTTCTTTTATTAGCTCAGAAGTTCTAATTAAGGCTGGCCACTGGGTAGAGATTAAATCTATCTGCAATTCTTCCTCATCTTTTTTCCATCCTCCATTTTCTTGTTGTTCCCAGCCGTCTTTTTTTAGAAGTTCTTTAGCTTTTTCTGGATCGTAGTCATATTTTTCAGTTTCTGAGGATGGTTTAATTTCTCCGAATTCAGGAAGGATCAAGGAGCTAAGAGAATTAGCAGCTTTATTATAAAAAACTTGTTCTAAGATGGAGTTTCGATTAGTGGCATAAGAAAGGGCTTTTCTAACTTTGCTTTCTGCTAAAGGTATGGATTTGGTTTGATTGAAAAAAATAGCAAAATAACGGGGGCTTCTTAAGGTTTTGACTACAGTATCTTCGTTTTTTTCAAATTGACTGATTTTATCGTAGGAAAATAAGCCAAAGCCATTAATTTCTTTTTTGTTGTAGGCTTCGATTAATTCATCTTCAGAATTGTAGAAATTAAAATTAATTTTCTCTAAATAAGGAGCTCTTTTCCGGTAATCAGCATTGGCTAGCAATTGATAAGAGATAATATTGTCTTGCTTATCTTTTTTAAAATCGGCAAATTCAAAAGGTCCAGAACCGACTGGTTTCAAATTAAATTCATTAATTAAAAAATTTTCGGAAGAAATATTTTTAAAAATATGTTGAGGGAGAATTCCAAAAGTTAACTTGTTAAGAAAGGGACTGTAAGGTTTATCGAGAGTAAATCGGATTGTATATTCATCAATTAAGTCGATATTAGTGTCTTGCCATTCCCCTCTTAGAGTGCTTTTAAATTTGGGGTCTTGAATTAATTTTGTAGTAAAAAGAACATCATTGGCGGTTACTTTGTTTCCATCGTGCCACTTGACGTCTGTTCTAATTTTGACCGTATAGGTTTTTTTATCGTCAGAGATGTCGTAGCTTTCAGCTAAATCATTAATTAAACGAGAATCTTTATCGTATTTTAGTAAAGAGGAAAAGATTAAACTACTAATCATACCATCTACTTCGCTAGTTCTGGAAAGCAAGGGGTTAATATAAGTAGGCTTTCCGACAATTCCTTCGGTGTATTCTCCGCCTGCGGCCGGAACTTTTTTGGTAGCGTCGAAATAATAGAAAATTGACCAGCTAACTAGTCCAATTGAAAAAAATATAATTGATAAATAAAGGGCTAGTTTTTCTTTTTTGGAAAGAATTTTAATGTAATTAAGAATTCGAGTAGCGTTTTTTTGCATACAATTAAACTTGATTTTAGATTTTAGTAATTATCTAAGATTTCGATTTTTTAGTAAACAAGTGAAATTTTATAAATTACGGTGAGATCTTAGATGATTACTTAACATAAATAGAGATTTCTTAGAAAACCAAGAAGGCTATTGCATTTAAAATAAACAAAGTTCCAAGGACCACAGTAGCAGTAAATAGGAATTTTTCAAAACCTCGTTTGGTGTGAAATCCTTCGCCACTTCCACCAAAAGCGTTGGAAAGGCCAGATCCTCTATTTTGTAGTAAAACAACAATAATCAATAAAACAGAAATAACCAATTGAGACCAGGTTAAAATATTCATAATCTATTTGCTAATTTTTGATAAAAAGTAATTTACTAAGCTTATAATTATTATCCCAAGAAATCCAGACCAAAAATTGGCCACTTCGAAGGACGGAATTAAGAAAGTCATTAAAAACAATAAACCGACATTAATAATGACGGTAAATAATCCAAAAGTCAATAAAACGAAAGGTAGGGATAAAAGAGCGATGACCGGTTTTATAAAAGTATTGATTATTCCCAATAACAGTCCTGCTAAGATTAAATTATAGAAATTAATGTCTAGGTTAATTCCAGCTACTAACTGAACGGCTGTATAAACGGCAATAGCGTTGATTATTATGCGAGAAAATATTTTAATTAACATAGATTAAATTTTTAATTTTTAATTTTATAATTTTTAAATAAAATCTAATTTTTAAAACTTAAACCATTTTAATGGTAGTATTATTTTCTAAAAAAACTCTTATAATTACTTAAATTAGTAAATGCATCTGCTTCGGCGATTAAGGTTTGAGAACAACTTTCTTCAAAAGCCATTACTTCTACCTGAACCCCTTGATTGAATTGCAAGTATTTCACTAACGGAATATAATCCCCGTCGCCGCTTACTAAAACAATTACATCTAAATTATTGGCTAGTTTAATAGCATCAACAGCAATTCCCACATCCCAGTCGCCTTTTTTAGCACCGTCTTTGAAAATTTGTAATTCCTTAGATCTGATCTCGTAATTAGCATTTCGAAGAGATTCGATAAATTTTTCTTCCGTGCCTTCTTTGGTAGTAATACAATAGGCAATTGCTCGAACCAATTTTCTTTTAGCTCCAGCTACTTTTAAAATTTCTTTAAAATCTGTTTTTTTATTGTGAATACTTTTGGCGCTATAGTACATGTTTTGAACATCTACTAAGACACCAACTCTTTGATCAGGAAATTGTGACATATTTTATTTTATAAATTATACATCCAAGTTCTATCTTTTTAAAATAAATTGATTGTCGAAAGAGTTCTTAGCTAGCCTTTTATTCCAAGACTTTTGATCAACTTATTATAAACAACCTCACTTTTGTTTTTAAGGTATTTTTGAAGTTTTTTTCTTTGTTGAACCATTCCTAATAATCCTTTTCTTGAATGTTTGTCTTTTGGGTTCTTTTTTAAGTGAGCAGCTAATTTTTTGATTTTTTCGGTGAAAAGAGCAATTTGATATTCAGCTGATCCACTATCCTTGTCGTGTCTTAAATAATTTTTAGTAACTCTTTTTTTAGCTTGTTTTGTTAAAGCCATAACATTTCTGTCACCGTCCCACCGTAGTTTTTAAAGACTTTCCATTTTTGAAGCACTTCTTTGTCAAATCTTCCGTCACTTGCTCGAAGGACCAGTAAGTCCATCTCGCTCGGTACTCAGATTTTCCTCGAATTGCATTCAAAACTGAAAACTCTCGTGAACTTCGAATGGAAAAGTTTTAAATTAGATTGTTTATAAAATACTTCTACTTATTTACTTCAACTTAAGATGATTCTATCAGAAAAGGGATTGTTTGGCAAGGGGGATTTGTGAATTTTGAATTTCAAATTTTTAATTTTAATTTAATTTCGAATTATTTAATGATTTAAATAGTCTGCAAATTTTAGCGAAAATTTCAGGGGAATAAAAAAGAAAATCCAAGGATTCTATTGGCAGTTAATTGTTATCATGATAAATTAATTGACTTTATATAGGACTTTAAAAAGTTTTATTATTTATAATAAATATTCTACTTTATATGAAATCAAAATATTTTAAAAAATTGAAATTTAAGAATAATTCTTCTGTAGTTAAAATTGCTCAAAGTCTGTTGACTTTATTGTTTTTGGTTGCAGTGGCAGGAACTGTGACTTGGTCGGCTTGGTCTGATGAGGAAAGTAGTGACGAAAATACCATTACGGCAGGAACTTTAGATTTACAAATTGGAGGAAACGATTTAGACGGTTCGGCTAAGGTAACTGTTCCTAATAGTTATCCCGGAATGGCTGAAGCTATTGTGATTGACTCATATATAAATAACGCTGGTTCGGTCGCTATGAATTCTGGAGTAACTTTTGCCGTGACTTCAGTTCAAGATAATGAAAATGGTTTGTTGGAACCAGAAGTCGACGCTTCTGACGACGCTTCTACTGGAGAACTTTGTGGTCAATTAGAAGTTAAAGTTCAAGCTGATCTGGATGATAGCGGAGTTTTGGGTGATGATGCCGGGGATATTATCTATGGTTGGGGGTCATTAAGTGCTTTAGCTAGTGCTGGAAATCAGTCCATTGGTAATTTAGAGGCGGTTTCTGGAGTGACTTCTAGTCGATTATTTAAAATGGAATATCGAGTACCAGCTACTGCCGATAATACAATTATGAGTGATATTTGTAGTTTTGATATTGATTTTGTGGCTAATCAATAAAATAGTGATTAGTTAATTAGTTAATTAGGGATTGTATGGAGAGATTTTTAAAAATAGTTCAGGAAATAATTTTGATATTTGTCTTAGTGACAATTGCTTTGTTATTATTTTCTAAATTTGCGCCTAATTTTAAATATGGACTATACATAGTGAAATCCGGATCGATGGCCCCACAAATTTTAGCTGGAAGTGTGATTATCAACAAAAGAGTAACTGATTATCAAGTTGGGGATGTAGTTACTTTTAGCAGAAGAAGTCAGTTAATCACTCATAAGATAATGAAAGTTGTTGAAGAAAATAAAGTAATCCAATATCAAACTAAGGGACAAGCTAATAATTCTCCAGATGTGGCTCTGGTTTGGAAGGAGAGCGTTTTAGGGAAAGTTATTTTAGTGATACCGGTAATCGGATATTTATTGATTTTTGCTAAAAGCTTTGTTGGAATGATTTTGTTGGGAATATTATTAGTAGGGATGGTTTTTCGGGAAATTGTAAAAATAAAGAGAATAATTTCTAAAAATCACGACAAATAATTATGAAAAAGATTTTGTTTTTATCGATTATACTAACGTTAAGCTTTGGCTATCCAGTTTTAGGATTCTATTCTGATACCGAATCTTCTAACAATAATTCAATCGGAGCTAGTAGTTTAGATATTTCCATTGATCCTGAAGCTGATACTTTGGACTTAGAAGCTACCGCGGAAAATATGCATTCTGGGAATATAGTGAATCGTGATTTTACTATTGATAATGATGGTGGACAGGATGTCCAATATAATATTGAATACGAAAATATTTCTGGAGCGGCTACTTTCTTATGCCAAACCTTATCGTTAGAAGCTACTTTAAACGGCACTGTTGTTTATGATGCTGGTGATGGGATTTTACCGGGTTTCGGTCATACTGGTAATAATCTTAGCTCTGGGTTTAGTGATAATTGGGAATTCGAAATTGAATTGGGCGCTTTCCCCGATGCTATGAACTCTTCTTACGAAGGATCTGTTTGTGATTTTAAATTTAATGTTGAAGCTTGGCAGACAAATTTTCCTAATTCTAGTCAGGGTTGGATGGATGAAGAAGTTTTAGGAGATAATACAATTGAGGTTCAGGATCTTACGGCTCCCATAATTTCTAATGTTCAAAATTCTGAACCAATTGATACTAAGGGAGAATTGAATGAATTAAAAGTCAATATTACTTGGAATACCAATGAAAACGCTACCTCTAAAGTAGTCTATGATACGGTTAGTCACGGAGCGGGTTCTTGGGAGGATTATCCTCAAATAGTGCCTTCAACGACCGATTTGACGGCTGATAAAATGTCTCATCTGGTTGAAATAAATGGATTAAGTTCTTCGGTTTCTTATTATTACCGAGTTGTTAGCGAAGATGCTTTTGGAAATTTAAGTAGTTCCAGTGAATCTGGTTTTTCATTAGAGGATCCGGACACTGTGGCTGCTTCAACTGATATTGTAATGAATGAATTTTTGCCTAATCCAGTTGGTTCGGATACTTTATCGATGCCGGACGGAGAATGGATAGAGCTTTATAATAGAGGGAGTGTTGTTGTTGATATTGCTAGCTGGTATTTCAAAGACGATGCCTCTAATCAGTTAGATATAACTTTAACTAATAGTGATAATAATCAAAGCACTAGTGATTCAGGAGAAACCATAATCGAGGTGGGCGGTTATTTAGTAGTCTATGATAATTCAAATTTTTCATTAGATGACGCTGGAGATATTATTTATCTTTATGATTCCAGCGATAGTTTGATAGATTCTTATGCTTACGGAGATAAAGCGGGAGATGTGGTTAGTCCTAATGAGGGAAAGACTTATGCCAGAATTCCAGACGGAGGTTTTTGGGTAGATCCAGATGGAACTCCTGGAGAAGAAAATGAATTGGGCGATGAAGAAATTGCTTTTTATCGAGAAATGGCTTTTGAAACTTGTTTTGATGGACAAGATTTTATTGATTCGAAAAAAGATGAGTCCATTTGTAATTTAGATTTTCTAGATTATTTAGGAATGATTAAAAGTAAAGATAACTTAAGAATCCCGATTGATATTTATGAATCTTTTGAAATTAATCAAGAAATATCAGAGGCAATAATTGAACCAGAAAAGATCTCAGTTGAAGAAGCGCTAGAAGAAATTGTTCCAGAAATTGAGGTTGTTTTGGAGGACGTTGAAGAAGAGATTGTTCCAGAAGAAGTTTTGTCGGAGGAAGTGCCAGAAAATCTTCAAGAGGTTGAAGTTCAAGAAGAAGTGGCTGAAGAAATAGAACCTGAAGAGTCTGCCATTGAGGAAGAACTAGAGGAAAAGTTCACAGAAATCGAAGCCAAAGAGACTGATGAAATCGAGATTGAAGAAATCGGAGATCAAGAGGCGGATGAAATTGATGAAGCTGATGAAGCTCAATTTTTAATTGACGAATCAAATGAATAATTTTAAAAAAATAATTACGACTTTAGTTTTAATTGGAGTATTCGCTTTGACTGGTTTGGCTTTAGCTAAAGATAAAATCGATGTTGAATATCTTTCTGGAAAAAACTTAAATAGTAATGCGTTATTTAATATTAAAGGGATTGCTCCTGGTTGGAGTCAAAGTAAAGCTGTTCGAATTGAAAATGATAGCCAAGATGAAGTTAATCTTTATATCAATTTTGACATTCAGGATGGTAGAACTTTAGGCGAAGTTCTCAAGCTTTATGTTATTCAAGAAGACAACGGTCATTATCGAATTGGAGGTGAGAGTGATCGTTTTGATCTGAAAAAAGCTCACGAAAAAGGAGCTTTGTTTATTGATAGATTATCAGTCGGGAAAGGAAAAAATTATCGGATTAAACTGGTTTTTGATGAAGACGCTGGTAATGAATATCAAGGATTATTAACTGAATTTGATATAGATTTTGTCATTGAGTCGGAAGTCGCCAATGAAACCACGGAGATGGAAATTTTAGCGAGTCAAGGGCGAGTAGTTTCAGAAGAAGTTAGCATAGAAGAAGCGGTTGGCGTAGAAGGAGATGCGTCTGAAACAGTTACTATCGTTGGACAGGCGACGACTCAAGAAGATTCAGGTGAAAATAACCGATGGGAATTTCCTCGGTGGTTATGGCTGTTACTATTACTTCTTCTTTTACTAATTTATTATTTATGGAGAAAATATAAGAAATATAGAGAGAAAAATAAAAATAAATTGAAATAGCTGAAGCTACTAATTGTTACTTAACTTGTTAAATAACAATTTTTTTGAAAAAATTTAGGTAATTTAAAGTGCGAGTCGATTTTTTGATTATTTGTGATATTATTCAATACTAACTTTTTGAGTTAGTTTGAAATTTTAATTATTTATTTTTTTGAAGAAAGGGGGGAAATATGGATGAATTATTATTTGGAAACTGTAAGGAGCTTCAGGGCAAGGATTTGGGTGAAATCGAGATGCAGTTTGGTATTTGTCCTAGTTTATGTTCTGTAATTTTGAACATAGGGCACTTAAAAGATAAAATAATTAAAAACAGATTCCATAAAAATAGCAAAGAGTTCTTTCTTCTTGAAGGTCATAATGATGCGGTAATTATCTACGATGTTGTTAAAAATGAATGGATGATTACCTCCATGAATGATTGGGGAGCTTTTTATGGTAATTAATTGGAATTAACGGGACTAAGGAATAAATTTCCTTGGTCCTGTTTTCTTTTTGCTGGAAGTAGGTTAAAATAATTAACAGTTGTTAATTTTGCAAATTTATTTTTTTAATGAACTCGTTCGCTATGGCGAACGAGATATTGTATACTAAATACAAAACACTAAACACTATTTTTATGGTTGAAACAAAAAAACTTCTAGATCAATTGAATGAAAAACAACAAATAGCGGTGACTCAGACCGAGGGGCCGGTTTTGGTTTTGGCGGGAGCAGGGTCGGGAAAAACTCGAGCTTTGACCTATCGAGTGGCTTATTTAATTCAAGAAAAGAAAATAAATCCTCGTAATATTTTAGCGGTGACTTTTACTAATAAAGCAGCGGGAGAAATGCGAGAGCGAATTAAAGAATTACTGGAATTGCCTTCCAATACTTCCCCTTATTCAGCTAATATTCCTCACGTGGGAACCTTTCATTCAATTTGTATCAGAATTTTACGACAAGAAATTGAACAAATTGGTTACGGTAAAAATTTCATTATTTATGATGATCGGGATCAATTAGCTTTGATTAAAAAAGTGATGAAAGAATTGGAAATTTCCGAAGAAAAAATCAAAGCCAAGGCTGTTTTAGGAACTATTTCTAGAGCTAAAAGTAATTTACTTAGTGTTGAAGAGTTTGTAGCGAGTACTTCTAGTTATTACGAAGAATTAGCGGGGCAGGTTTATCTGAAATATCAAAGTCGCTTGGAATCAGCGAATGCCGTTGATTTCGATGACATTATTATGTTGACTGTTAAACTTTTTCAAGGATATCCGAAAGTCTTAGATAAATATCAAGAAATTTTTCGCTATATTTTAGTGGATGAATATCAAGATACTAATCAGACTCAATATATATTTTTAAAACTTTTAGCTAATAAATATAGCAATATTTGCGTGGTAGGGGATGATTGGCAATGTTTACCCAAAGGCTCAAAAATAAAAACAAAAACAGGCTGGAAGAATATTGAAAAAATAGTTGAAGGCGATTTTGTTCTAGCTGCAGCTGGAAGAGGAGATGTTTATCAGCAGAAAGTCACTCGAGTTAAGAAAAGTAAATACAAAGGCGTATTGCTTGAGATAAAAACAAAAAATGGTAAAAAATTACGTTGTACCCCTAACCATATCTTGTTTTCAAAACTTTCTCTAAAAAAGGATATTTTTTATGTCTATTTAATGTATTCGAAAAAATTTGGATACAGAATAGGTCAGGTAAAAGGGGCTCGATATTACAAAAGAGAAGAAAAAAATGGAGTAGGACTAAATATTCGAGCTAACCAGGAGCGGGCAGATAGAATGTGGGTGCTTAAAGTAACTAAAACCAGAGAAGATGCTTTTTATTGGGAGCAATATTTAAGTTTAAAATATCAAATTCCCACTATGGTGTTTTTGGCTAATAAGGAGCGAGGTATGAAATTTAGTCAGGAGTTAATCAACAGGCTTTTTGAAAATATTGACACAGAGAAAAATGTGAAAAAACTTTTTAAAGAATTTTGTTTATTATTTGAATATCCTCACCATATCCCTCAAGCCACAATTCGTTTTGATACCAACAGGAAGAGACTCAAGCTTACTTTATTTCAAAATAAAACAAAATCCATTGCCAGTCCTTGGAATGGACATCGAATTTCAATAAATTCAACAGACGAAAAATTAAAAAAAGAAATCGAACAGTTGGGTGTTTCGACTAGGAAGGGTAAGAATATTGATTGGAGAACAGAAATCACCAGTTTAGATTTTGGAAAATTAGAAAAGTTGAGCTTAGGTATCGCTGAAAATTCAAGTGATTTAATAATTTCTAAAAAAGCTTTTATTTCAAAAGAGAAGGCTTTTTGTTTTCATCCAGCCAGCCATCTTAGAGAAACGATGGAAGTGGGTGTTTTAGCGAAAAATCAAATTAGTGAAGATGAAGTTCAGGAAATTAAAGAGGTTAATTATGAGGGTTGGGTGTATGATATCGATGTTGAAAATGTGCATAATTATATCGCTGAAGGAATAACGGTACACAATTCAATCTATGGTTGGCGTGAAGCTAATATTAGGAATATTTTAGAGTTTGAAAAAGATTATGTCGATGCCAAAGTGGTTTTGTTAGAACAAAATTATCGAAGTACTAAAAATATTTTAGATGCGGCTCATTGTGTGATTGCTAAAAATGTTAATCAAAAGAAAAAGAAACTGTGGACGGAAAATGACGACGGAGAACTTTTGTCCATTATGGAGGTGGAAAATGAGAAAAAAGAAGCTAATCAAATTGTTAAAGAAATTAAAAGAGCTCAAAAAGAAGATAATGAAACTTTGAACGATTTCGCTATTCTTTATCGAACTAATGCGCAGTCAAGGGCTTTGGAAGAAGCTTTTTTAAAACAAGCTATCCCCTATAAAATTGTGGGTGGATTAAAATTTTATCAACGCCGAGAAGTCAAAGATATTTTATCCTATCTCTATTTTTTGATAAATCCGAGCGATGAGATAAATTTTGAAAGAATTATCAATCAACCAGCGCGAGGAATGGGCAAGAAGACCGTAGAAAGAATTATTCGATGTGGTCGAGATAAAAAGATAAGCTTGTTGGAAGTTTTGAAAAGTGCTGATTTATCAGAATACAAAATCAATTTAGGGAAATTAAAAGTTTTAAACGATTTTGGAAAGTTAATGGAAAAAATTAAATCGGAAATAAAAGATTTAACCGTGGCGGAATTAATTAATAAGATTTATATTGATTCTGGTTATCGACAAATGTTATTGAAAGAAGGCGAAGAAGGCGAAGTTCGGCACGAAAATATTCAAGAGCTTTTAACAGTGGCTCAAAAATTTGAAAGTAAAGGCGAAGAAGATCTGGCGGATTTTTTAGAAGAGGTCGCTTTGGTCTCTCAAACTGATCAAGATTTAGAAAGTCAAGACACAGTTTTATTAATGACCATGCATAGTGCTAAAGGATTGGAATTTAATCGAGTTTTTATGGTTGGGATGGAAGAAGGGTTGTTTCCTCACTCTAGATCAATTATCAATCCATCGGAAATGGAAGAAGAGCGAAGACTTTGTTATGTAGGGATTACTCGGGCTAAAAAGAAAGCCTATCTTTATTATACTAACTATCGGAATATCTATGGTTCTACTCAAGCTTCAATCAAATCGAGATTTTTAGATGAAATTGATCAGACTTTAATTGAAGAGCAAATAATTGTCGAGAGTGTCGAGAGTGGTTTTTATGAAGATCCAACGCTCGAAGAAGATCCTTTTGAAATCAATTCGGACGTGGTTAATTTGAAAGATGGAGACCGGGTTTCGCATCCTGATTTTGGGAAAGGAATGGTAATTTCTCGAGAAGGGGATTTGGTGACGGTGGCTTTTCCTAAGTTGGGGTTGCGGAAGTTGTCGGTTAAATATGCACCGCTGACTAAAGAGTAGACTCTTTAGTCAATTTTCAATAAATCAATTTACAATTTTCAATCAATTTTCAATGTTAAAATTTACAATGACAAGCTTCGCTTGCTTGGGAATTGAAAATTTTTAAAATGAAATTAAAATTTTACATTAAAATCATCATTTTTTTATTGATACTAATGGTGTCCATTTTTTTCATTTGGCAGAAGTTTTTTAAAGAGTCGCGAGAATTGAAAATCGAATATCCAATTATAGTAAATTTGATTATCGATGGATTTCGCTATCAAACCGCTACTCAGGCTTCTACTGTTAAAGATTTTTTAGATGAAAAAGGGTTAGTCATTTCTTCTAAAGATCTCATTAATCCAGAGCCAGAAAGGGATATTGGTCCGCATATTACAATATTTGTTACTAGCAATAAAAAATTATCAATTAAAGTTGACGGAGAGACCAAGGAGGTTAATACTATTAGAAGAACGATTGAAAAAATACTAAAAGATGAAGGAATTAAGCTTAATCCTTTTGATAAAATAGAACCAGATTTGGAGGTGTTGGCCCGAGCTGATTCTAAAATAATTATTACTCGAATTGAGAAAAAAAATGTGGTTGAAAAAGAAGAAATCGAATTTGAGACAATAATCAAAACTGATGATAAAGTTAAATGGAAACAGCAAAAAATAAAACAAGAAGGAGAGGCTGGTTTAAAAGAGGTAGAATACGAGATAGTTTATAAAAATGGAGAATTAGTTAGTAAGACTAAGCTATTAACTAAAATTATTAAAAAAGCTCAGCCTAAAATTATTGTAGAAGGTCGGAAAATTGAAATTGTTAGTATTCAGAAAGGCTTGGCTAGTTGGTATGCTTTCAAGGGTGGAATGTATTGTGCCTCAGTTAAGTATCCGAGAGGAACTTGGTTGAGAGTAACTAGTAAGGATAATGGTAAACAGGTTATTGTTTTAGTTAATGATTATGGACCAGATCCAGGGACGGGGAAGGTGATTGATTTGGATAAAGTGGCGTTTGCGCAACTTATGAGCCCAGGAGCTGGAGTTATATCTGTCAAAATCGAAGAAATAGAAAGCGACTGAGAACTTTCTATTTAATAAATTTCTTTGTTGGATTTTCCGCCATTCGTTCCCCGTACTATTCAGTACGTCTCTCTCAGTGCTCAAATCCGCCTCGAACTTTATTGAATATAAAATTCTCAAAATTGCATGGTATAATTTCGCCTTGAATTGCACTCAAAATCTCAATCTCCAAAGTTGCATGGAAAGTTTATTTTTTTAAAAAATGAAATGAACAAAGATATTATTGTAAAAAAATCCGGCATAGACAAAAAAGGGATTTTCGCCGGACGAGATTTCAAAAAAGGAGAGGTAGTTTTAAAATGGAATCCAAAATTAGTAAGAGAAGATGAAATAGAGAAAATGTCTCAAGCAGAGAGGACTTATATAATGATTGACAAAGGTCTGTATTATTTGATGCAAAAACCAGAGCGATATATGAATCATTCTTGCGATTCTAACACTAAGCCTTCCGATCAGAGCGATGTTGCAATTAGGGATATAAAAAAGGGAGAAGAAATAACAAGCGATTACGGTGATGATCAAAGTATTGAGAAATTTGAATGTAGTTGCGGTGGTGAAAATTGTAGAGGATTAATTTAGATACTTATTGTTAAACCAACTTTATGTATAAAAAAATAGGGTTAGTTGTTTCGGGATTTTTGGTGATGATTTTTTCGGGTTGTTCAGAATCTTCGCAGATTGTTGAAACCGAAGAAAGCATTGCTGAGGCTAATAAGCAATTAGAGGAAAGTTTTGCAGATTCAATCAAGATTGGAGTAATTACAGATATTCATAACTGTAATTTTCGCAGTCCGGGGAAAATTACGACTGAGCGGATGCAATCTTTTGCGGTGGATGTTGATGAACGAAAGACTGATTTAAATATTGATTTGGGAGATAATATTCGTTATCGGCTAGAAGGTTGTGACAACGACGCGCCGGAAGAATTGGCTTGGACAATTAATAATTTAAAAACTAAGGCTCCGATTTATCATGTTTTGAGCGATCATGATGTTGATGACTATAAATCTTTTGAATATTGGAAAAAGGTTACAAAAACCCCAAAGACTTATTATTCTTTTGACGTGAAAAATTTTCATATTATTGTTTTGGATACTGTTTCGGGAGATGGTGAACTCGATTTTCTTTGTCGATTAGGCTCTTGGTGCGAAAAAGTTAAAAAGGCTTATCATTTGAGACGAGATGTTTTAAAAAATGAGATTGAATTAGAAAAATATTTAATTGAGAATAAAATTACTAAAGAAAAATTAATTAGTGAACGAGATTATTATGAAAAACAATTTAGTGATCTTCGAAGTCAAGGTGTTCAAGCGACTGAAATTAACAAAAGAGATGCAGGTTCGATTTTAGAACCACAATTATCTTGGCTCGAAGAAGATTTAGCAAAAACTGAAAAAGAAAAAGTTGTAATTTTCTCTGATCACCCTTTATTTAAATATCAAGGCAAACGGAAACTTTATCAAATTGTTAACCAGGCTCAAGTTAGTCAAATCTTGGAAAATAGTGGCAAAGAAATAGTGGCTGTTAATGGCGAAACTCACGAATGGAATGAATTTAATATTAATGGTATCCAATATTATTTAATTGGAAAATTTGATGATGATGGAGCTAATAATTGGGCAATCTTAAATTGGAGTGAGGACGAGTTTCGTTTGGAAAAAATAGAAAAATAAGAGTATCCTATTTAGAGATCCTTGCAGAGTACTCTGCGAAGTACTCTGAAGAATACTATATTTTAAACAAAACAAAACGCCTGTCGGAGATGGTTTTCTTGACAGGCGTTTTTTTGCTTTTTAAGCGAAGATTTTTTATTATTTGAAATAATCCGGATTTTTGAAGAGCTTTGGATAAAAATTTTTCTGGTTAGAATTGATAAAAGGATCAATTTTGAGAGTAAACGTCTCAGGCTTTCTAATTTCTCCAAAGAGTATGAAATCTTGTTCTTTATATCTATTTGGACCAATAGAAAACAAGGGAGGCCCTTTGAAGGTTTCTTTTGCAACATCGTATCTTCCAACAAATAAGATTTTTGTTGACAAAGGATGATCTCTAAACTTTTCTCCAAATTTTTCAATCAGAATGTTCAGGAGAAATTCTGTTTGAACCCCTTCCTGATTTTTCCAGCAAAGAACCAGGGTGTAGATATTTCCTATTTTTTCGGTGTATATACAAGGCCGACTAACAATTATTGGCCAGGAATAACCGGACCAGACGAATTCATGGAAAAGAGGTCCATTCATATCAAGTCTTCCCCATTTTTTCTCTTGAATTAAATTTCTATTTTCATGGTTCATCTTTCGTCTCCTTTTTCCTAAAAGTTGGTTTTCAACGTTCATTATTTGAAGAGTCATTAAAGCAGAAATTAGGATAAAAAGCAAGGTTGAGGGAAAAATTGGATAAAAAGATATTTTCTGCCTCGGCAAGCGACGCGAGACGGACAAGTATCTCTTGACACCTCTGGGGGGTGTAGTTTATAATGAGAGTAGACTGTTTTTTTATTTTAGTAATAATGTTAATATGAAAAATACGGAACAATTAATAAACAATATGATTGGTCAGTTGGAGGGAATTAAAAGAATGCTTGGCGAGGAAAGAGAGTGTTTGGATATTTTGATTCAGCTTAAGGCCACTAAAGCTGGGATTAATTCAGTGACTAATAAGATAATTGAGGAAAAAACTTTGAATTGCTTGTCAGGTGATAATGAGATTGATAAAGAGAAAGTGCAAAAGTTGATAAAAGAAATAGTTAATAATAACTAGTGGTCCTAATAAATATTAATATAAAGTTATGAGCATGGAATTTAATAGTGAGAATTTTAAAAAAGAAGTGATTGAAGCTTCGAAAACTAAGCCAGTTTTGGTAGATTTTTTTGCCGAATGGTGTGGTCCTTGTAAAATGCAAGGTCCAATTGTGGATGAATTAGCGGGAGAGATGGGAGATAAAGCGGTGATTGGAAAATTAAATATTGAAAGCGCAGAAGATGTAGCTGAAGAATATGGAGTAATGAGTATTCCAACAATGTTGATTTTCAAAGATGGAGAAGTAAAAGAGACTATGGCAGGAATCAGAGAGAAAACTATTCTCAAGGAATTACTAGAAAAATACGCGTAAATTTACATTTTTGACGCGTGAAATATAAGAATATATATAATAATATGGTTTTTGATCATTTTGAGACAAATTTGAAGAAAGAAAATGATTATCCTAAATTAGTTAGAGATAAAATTCCTGAAATTATAGAGAATAATGAAAACAAGAAAGTAAAAACAAGAATTTTAGAGGACGATAGAGAATATCTTGATTTTTTGTTTAAAAAAATTGAAGAAGAGGCTAATGAATTGGCTAATACTAAAAATGAAAAGCATCTTATGGAGGAATTATCCGATGTTATGGAGATTATCGATGAAATTTTAAAAGTAAGTAAGTTAGATTTAGAAAAAATTCGTGAAGTTCAAAGAGTAAAAAATTTAGAAAGAGGCGGTTTTAAGAAAAGGATCTTGATGTTAGAGAAAATTTAAACAGTTTTTTATGAAAGCCAAGAAATCATTGGGGCAAAATTTTTTGATTGACACTGAGGTGGTCGATCGGATTATCGAGGCCGGAGAAATATCAAAGAATGATAATGTTTTGGAAATTGGTCCAGGGCAGGGTTTTTTAACTAGGGAATTAATTCAGAAAGCTGGAAAGGTTTTGGCCATTGAGAAAGATGAGGCTTTAGCTGAAGTTTGTCGTACAGAATTAAAATCAGATAACCTAGAAATCTTAACAGGAGACGTTCTAAAAATGGATTGGAAAAAAATCCTCAACCAAAGAGAATTTTTGGGAAATACAGGTTTGAGTAAAGTTCAAGGAAAAACCGAGCAACAAACGAAGTTTACTGAGTCTGTAAATGGAGTGAGTCGCGGAGGTTTTGACAAAGAAATTTGCCAAACATGTAATTCTCGCTATAAGGTAATAGCTAATATTCCTTACTATATAACTGGTAAAATTCTTCGATTATTTTTAGAGAATTCTTTTCAACCAACTATTTTAGTTTTAATGGTTCAGAAAGAAGTAGCCGAGAGAATCTCTGCGAAACCAGGAAAACTAGGGATTTTATCTTTGTCGGTTCAATATTTTGGGGAGCCAGAAATAGTGGAAATTGTTTCCCGAGAGAAGTTTAATCCAGTTCCCGAGGTAGATTCAGCAGTGATTAAAATTGTAGTAAAAAATAAGAATCGTCTTGAACCAGAAGCGGAAAAGAAATTTTTTAGATTAATAAAAATTGGTTTTGCTAGTCCTCGAAAAACTTTAGTTAATAATTTTTCGGCAGGATTGAATTTAGAAAAAGATGCGGTTGAGAAAATTTTAGAAAAGATTGGATTCAAAGGAAATACGAGGGCGCAGGAATTGGGAGTTGAAGACTGGAAAAAATTAATAAACTCGTTGTAGATCACAAATTCAAAATCACAAATTCCAAATAAGCACCAATATTTTAAATTCAAATTTTCGAAACCTAACTACAGAGAAGCTTTTAATTTTGAAAATTGTAATTTATTTGTTATTTGTTATTTTGAATTTGTAATTTTGAAAAAAAATAGAAACTAAAAAGCGTGTCTATTAGACACGCTTTTTAGATTGCAAAGACATTTATTCTGGATTTACGCTTTTTGCATTGGTTCGTTTAAAGGTCACTGAAAATTGAGGTTCATAAACGGAATCATTATTATCTTTTAATTCAATCGATTTTCCGTCCATTAAGTTGCTCATAGCAATATCAGAAAGCATCTGTTTTAAATCTTTTTGTTGATCTTTAGCGATTTCTAAATCTTGGTATCTTTGACCCATTTCGGCTTGGACTATACTTTGGATGGTTTTTCTCTTTTCGGTTAGCTCTTTAATTTGATTTTGAATTTCTTCAAATTCATTAGCGTTAGTAAGGGCATCTTTGTATTCGGTTCGAATTTCTTTTTGGGTTTTTTTAATTACTTCTAGCTCATTGAATATCTCTTGAATATCTTTCATTTAATTGCTGGATTTAGCTGTTCAGTAAATTTTTTCGTTGGATTTTCCGCCACTCGTTCGCCGTACTATTTAGTACGTCTCACTTGGTGCTCAAATCCGCCTCGAACTTTATCTAAACATCTAACCCCTTTTTAATTATTAGATTTTTTGAAAACATTTTTTAGAATGTTTCGTAATAAATTTAAAGACCAATGAAATGGTCTCTTTTTCACGACAAAATTAATTATAAAGTAAAAAAAGGTTATTGGAAATAGATTTGTTGAATATTAATATTTATGATAATCTTTATTCTGTTAAGGAGATGTTTTTATTGTTAATTATGAAATATAAATGAAAAAAGGTAAAATTTTTGCTTTGCTTTTTTTGATAATATTGGGCATTGCTAGCGTCTTCTATTTTTTTAGAGATGTTGATAAGGCTCAAATTTTAATTAATTCTCTTTCGGCCGTTGATAAAATTACTCAACTTTTACCAATAAAGCAAAGTCTTAAAGATGAAGTTCAAGCCATTGATAGATTTGTCCAGGCTTTTACCATCAAAGACGGGGTTGAAAGAAGATATCTAGTTTTACTTCAAAATAATATGGAGTTGAGACCAACGGGAGGTTTTTTGGGGCAATATGCGGTGGCTAGACTTAAGGACGGAGAAGTAACTTCCTTATTTTTTGAGGATGCTAATTTATTAGACCAAAGGATCAAGGCTAGTGTTACTGCTCCTTATCCTTTCGAAAGAATGATGGAAGTTAAAAAATGGAAATTTAGGGACTCTAATTTCTTTCCTGATTTTCCAACTAGTGTTGATAAAATCAAATATTTTTACCGATTAAGTGGCGGTAACGATAATTTTGATGGGGTGCTGGCCATCAATGCCACTGTTTTAAATGATTTTTTGAAAATTACTGGTCCAATTAATTTAGGAGCATACGGGACTTTTACAGGTGAAGATGCAGTTTTGAAACTAGAGGAACAAGTAGAGAAAAAATATATTTTAAATGAAGATTTGGATACTCAAAATAGAAAAGCGGTAATGAAAGTATTGGCTCCGGCGATTGCAGACAGATTGATTACTCCCGGAAATCTTAAAAAAACGGCAGATTTAGCTCTAGAAGAATTGCGAAATAAAGATGTTCAGTTTTATTTCAAAGATGCTGAATTGCAAGGTTTAGCTGAAAAAGTTGGTTGGGCGGGAAAAATTAATCAGGAATGGGACGGTGACTATTTAATGGCTGTAGATGCTAATTTGGGAGCTTTTAAATCGGATTTTTATATGGATCGGGAAATGATTTATAATGTAGATTTAACACTTGAAAAACCAACGGCTACTTTGGAAATTATTTATACTCACAACGCTACTTATGGTGACTGGAGAACTACTGATTATCACTCTTATTTACGAGTCTATATTCCGTTGGGAAGTGAGTTAGTGTCTCGAGAGATGGTAAGCTATCCTAATATTCAAGAAGAAAGCAACAAGACTTATTTCGGATTTATTTGTCATGTTATAATGAACCATCAGACTCATGCTAAAATTGTTTATACTCTCCCCGATGAAATTAGAGATAATTATAAACTCTTAATTCAAAAACAATCAGGAGTGGGAGATGTGCCGGTGACTGTCAATGTTAAAACGACTGAGGGGGAATATAATCAAAAAAGTATTTTAAAAAATGATTTGAAATTTGAATTAACTAAAGGCGGGATTTAATTTGTCGTGACGAATAAAATTGGGATTTTTAAGTAGGAGGGTTTTGAATTTATTTTCAGAAGTCTTGTTTTTTTATAATTAAATTTCTATTAATTAAGCTACTAATATGGAATTTATTGAGTTTTTAAATTTGATTAGAAAATATTTTACGATTTTTTTAATTCTTTTTTTAATTCTTTTTTTTGGTGGTTTGTTTTTTTATAAGCAACAATCTCAGATTTATTTAGGTTCAGTGGCGGTCAATATTTCTCGTGAAGGTCAAGTTGAGACTGGAGATTATCAGTATGATCAATTTTATCGATTAGAAGCGGATGAAAAATTTGGCAAGAATATTGTTAATTGGTTAGGGGATCCAGGAATGATTAATCTTAATAAAGTGGAATTTGAAAAACTTAGACGAGGTTCTTGGATAGATATTTATAAAATTAAAGCCATTCAGTCGTCTGCTAATTATATAAAAATTGAATTTAAATCTAAAACCTCTCGCTCAGCGTTTGCTTTTGGAAATATTCTCAAAAAAACTTTAAATAAAAAGACACAGCAACTAAATGTTGGACAAGATAAAAATAATTGGTTTAAATTGATAATTGATGATCCACAAGTTTCTAAAAATCAGGTAAATATTTATTTGGTTTTAGTGGTTACAATTTGTTTGGGGGTTTTAGCTGGAATATTTGGAGTCTTAATAAGACATTATTTTTCAAAAAATGAAAATAGGAATTGATGGAAGATGTCTTCAAAATGAAAAAAATACTGGTGTCGAAGCATATGCTCGAGGTCTAATTCTTCGCCTAATAAAAGAAAATGATAAAGATCAGTTTATCATTTTTTTGAATGCTTTTGGAAAAATCAAAGAGAAATTTGAGTGGCTAAAAGATTTTGAAAATGTTGAGATAAAAAGATTCAATTGGCCCAATAAAGTCCTGAATTTTTGTTTCTGGTTTTTAGGATGGCCTAAAATCGATAGATTTTTAGGGGGAGTTGATTATTTTATTTCTCCTAATTTTCATTTTACGGCTCTGAGTTTGGCTTGCCGGCAAATTTTAACGGTGCATGATTTATCCTTTGAAAGAATGCCTGAAACTTTTTCTTGGAAAAGAAGATTATGGCATTTTTTTATTAATCCTCGAAAAAGCGTTCGAGAAGCTTATCAAATTTGGGCAGTTTCTGATTCTACTGCTCAGGACTTGATTAATTTATATCAGGTGGATTCTGATAAGATCACTGTTAATCATCCCTTTTTAAATCTTGAATTTTTTAGTCAAATTAATAAGCCTAATAAAGCGGTGGTAAAAAAATATGGGTTACCAGAGAAATTTGTCTTATTTTTAGGCACGATTGAGCCTCGAAAAAATATCAGAGGGATTATACGAGGTTTTGAGAGTTTTAAAAAAAGAAATCTTTGGGCTCAAAGTTATAAATTAGTAATTGCTGGGGAAAAAGGTTGGCTTTGGGAGCCGATAATTGAGCGAGTTGAAAGAAGTTCGGCGGCTAAAGACATAATATTTGCTGGTTTTGTGGAAGAGCGGGATAAGGCTACTCTTTATTCCTTGGCTAAAGTTTTTATTTATCCGTCTTTGTACGAAGGATTTGGTTTTCCTCCTTTGGAAGCGATGGCTTCTGGAGTTCCAACCATTGCTTCAAATTGTTCTTCGATACCTGAAATTTTGGGTGATGGAGCAATTTTGATTGATCCCTATAAATCTTTTGAGATTTGTTTGGCTTTAGAGATTTTGTTGAAGGATAAGGAAATCTACCGATTGTATTCTAAGAAAGGAATAAAACAGGCTCAAAAAATTGTGGAAACGAAAAGAGATTTTGAGATAAAGTGTGGACATAAAACGCAATAAACAAGGATATCTGTCTCGACAAGCGACGCAGATGCCATTGTTTTTTAATTTTTAATTTGTGTTTTGTGTCTTTTTAATTTGTTCTTTTTTTGTTAAAATAAAGATAAACCATTATAAAAAAACTATGCGAATTGGAATTGACGCTAGGTTTTTTGGACCAAAAGAAAAAGGATTGGGAGTTTATGTCCAAAAATTAGTAGAAGGCCTAGAACGAAATAGCAATGAGACTGATCATCAGTTTTTTATTTTTTTGAAAAAAGATCGTTTCAATGATTTTAAGCCGTACAAGAAAAATTTTCATAAAGTAGCAGCTGATTTTTCTTGGTATGGTTGGCGAGAACAGTTTGTTTATCCCCTTTTTTTAAATAAATACAAATTAGATTTAATGCACTTTGGACATTTCAATGTTCCATTATTATATCGACGTAAAATTATAGTTACTATTCATGATTTAATTTTGTTTCACTTTCCAACTATTAAAAATTCAACTTTAAGTAGAATTCATTATTTGATAAAATATTTGACTTATCGAATGGTTATTAATTCAATTGTGCGTCGGGCGGAAGCTATAATCGCTATTTCTAAATTTACAAAAAACGATTTAATTCGGACTTTAAAAGTTTCTAAAAATAAAATAAAAGTTATTTATCAGGGTTGCAATTTTTTAACGATAAAAACAGGTGAAAAATCCGAGACTATTTTGAAAAAATATGGTATAATTAAACCGTACTTATTGTGCGTTGGTAACGCCTATCCTCATAAAAATTTAGAGCGATTATCTCGAGTTTTTTCCTTATTTAATCGACAGAATCCAAAAGTTAACTTGGTGCTAGCGGGAGGACGGGATTATTTTTATCAAAGGTTGGAAAATAAAATAAAAACGGAAAAGATTAAAAAGATCTTTTTTCCAGGATTTATTGAACAATCAGATCTTGAAACAATCTTTAAAGAATCGGAAATGTTTATTTATCCGTCTTTGTACGAAGGATTTGGTTTCCCTCCTTTAGAAGCTTTGGTTTATGGAAAATCAGTGGCCTGTTCAGAACGGACTTCAATGCCAGAAATATTAGAAAATACTGTGGAATATTTTAATCCTGAAAATGAAAAAGAAATGCTAGATTGTTTGAATAAAGTTTTTAAGTCTCGAAAAATTTTGAGAAATTATAAACAGAAAGAAAAAATAGCCAGAATAATTAAAAAATTTAACTGGGATAAGACTTCCCAAGAAACATTAAAGATTTACAACAGTGTTTCAAAATCAAAAAAATAAAAAGAACCAAACAATGTTTGATATTAAGCCGATTAAATACTCGGATGATTTTAATGTTGTCAAAGACAATAAAAAAGTAAAAAAGGAAGAACCCGAAAATTTAGAGGCTTTGCTAGCTGAGGCCTTGAGGGCTCATGAGAGAGTGAAAGCTCTTGAAAAGGAAAAACAGGAATTAATTCAAAAGGAAAAAGAACAAGAAATTAAAATAGAAGCTGGTTTATTTAGAAATATTCATTTAAATCAATATTTTTCAGAGCGAGATATTCCAGCTCGAATTATCTCAGATGGTTCATTTAAAAAGAAGCAAGTTTCAACAAAAGTGGAGAGGGAGGAAAAATTTAAGATAGGAGAAGAAACAGAAAAAGAGATTGATGATAGCTATTATCAAGAACTAAAGAATCAAGAAGAATCTTTTGAATTGGAGCAGTTGGAAATTGAAAAAGCTGTTGCCGATCAAAAACAAAAAAAACTCATTCTTAGGAAAAAAATCAAAGAAGACAATAAAAAAGAGAAAGCTTTAATTCGTCAAAAAAAGAAAGCCATAGCTGAGGTGAAAAAAAAGGAGAGAAGAAGAGAGCGAGAAAATCAGCTTCGACAAATTAAACAAAATTTATTGGCTAAACCTGGTCGAATTAGAGACGGTTTTAGTTTTCTGAAGCCAGCTTTGGCTTTTTCTGGAGCTTGTTTGACTGTTTTTTTTGTAATTTTTTCTTTGCGATTTGTTTCTTATGGATTCCAAATTAAAGATCAAGTGATTGTTAAGGGTACTAGCGTAGTAACTGATTTGGATCAAGTAAAAAATAGTTTTCAAGATAAGAATTTTTCTCAAATAGTTTTAGATTTCAAAAATGTTCAAAAAGAAATTAACAGTATTAACCAAGATTTGGAAAAAATGGAAGGCGGATTACCAAAAATAATTAGTAAATTACCTTTTGTTTCTCGTTATGGAAGCGCTAAAAATGTTTTAGAGGCAGGAGAAGAGATTGCTCAGGCGATGGTTTTGGTTAGTCAAACAGTTGATGAATTTTCTCAAATAGAAAATCCCTTAAACTTTGAGGATAATAAAAATAGTGTTTTTCTGGGAAATTTTTTCTTAAATTTAGAAGAGCAATTACTTTTAGCTGAAAGTCATTTTAAATTAGCTCAAAAAAATTTAGACGAAGTTGATCCTGGAGATTTACCAGGAGAATATCGAGATCGAGTCACTATTTTAAAGGAAAATTTTCCTAGAATTTTAGACTTATTGGAAGAATTTAATCAAAAACAGACTATTTTTCAAGATTTATTAGGATATAATGGTCCAAGAAAATATTTATTTTTGTTTCAAAATAATCATGAAATTAGAGCTACTGGAGGTTTTATTGGAAGTTACGGGGTTTTGAATGTTCATAATGGAAATGTTAAAGAGCTTTTTGTAGACGGAATTTTCAATCCAGACGGTCAATTATCAGTTCGGGTAGTTCCCCCTAAACCTATTCAGAAAATATCCACCAATTGGTCTACTCATGATGCCAATTGGTTTCCTAATTTTCCTACTTCAGCTGAAAAAATAGCGTGGTTCTATGAAAAAACCGGAGGACCAACTGTGGATGGGATTATCACCCTAACGCCAACGGTGATGGAGAAATTATTAGAAATAACTGGACCAATAGAGATGCTTGAGTATGGAGTAACGGTTAATTCTAATAATTTTATTGAAGCCACTCAATACGAAGTTGAAGAGGATTATGATGAAGAAGAAAATCAACCTAAAAAATTTATTGCAGATTTAACTCCTAAAATTTTAGATAAAATTTTTTCTAAAGAAGGTTTAAGTAATTTCCCTCAGTCTTTGCAAATTCTTTCTGAAGCCTTGAATGAAAAGCATATTTTAATTTATTCGGAAAATTCTGAGATTCAATCAATGGTTTCTGATCTGGGTTGGTCTGGCGAAGTATTGACTACCCCTTTAGATTATTTGATGGTGGTTAATTCTAATATCAATGGTTACAAGACTGACGGAGTTGTTGACCAGGTGATTAAACATGAGATTGAAATAGAAGCAGACGGTTCTATTGTGGATACTGTTACTATCGAAAGGTCTCATAACGGGGGAAGCTCTCAATATGAATGGTGGAACAAAGTCAATTCTAATTATATGCGAGTCTACGTTCCTCAAGGAAGTCAACTTCTTGAAGCCAGTGGTTATACTCGAGAAACAACTGAATCTCCTGTTAATTATGATAAATTAGGGTTTGAAAGAGACGCTTTAGTAACCGAATTAGAAGAATCAGTTGAAATTGATGAAGAGAGTGGAACTGAGATTTGGGATGAGGCTGGTAAAACAGTTTTTGCTAATTGGGTTTACGTTTCGCCTCAAGAAAAAGTCCAGATTTCTTATAAATATCGATTGCCTTTTAAAATTGATTTAAATCGAGAGCAAGATAAGATGGATACTTATTCAGTTTTATATCAAAAACAATCTGGAATGAACACTTCTGTTTTAAGATCTTCATTAAAAATTTTTGACAATCAAAATGTTTTTTGGAAATATCCCGACGACTTTGAAGACAAAAACGGTTTTTTAGAGTATAATTCTAACTTAGAAAGAGATAGATTTATTGGAGCAGTCTTGAGATAATTTACAATTTACAATAAACCAATTTTCAATAAATTTTCAATTTTAAAATTTACAATGACAAGCTTCGCTTGTTTAGGTTTGAAAATTAGGTTATCGAAAATTGAAAATTCAATGTAAACCTGCCTGCCGGTAGGCAGGTTGTAAATTGATTCAATGTAAATTAAATTTTATTTATAAAATTCTATATGTCTGAATTAATTTTGTCTCCAATTAAAGAAATGGAAATCAGAACCTCTAGAGTTTTTGGAGCAGTTTCTTTGGCGCAAGGAGTAGCTAATTTTGATACTCCCGAATGCATTAAGCGTCGGGCTATTGAGCATATTAAAAATGGTGATGTGGCTAGATATTCACTCTCTCCTGGAATAACGGAATTAAGAGAGGCGATTGAAGTCGATTTGGCTAAACGGGGCATCCAC
>Ga0208904_1000036_pt1 | contig 137253 bp, 156 predicted proteins | sample AntAceMetag02UKB_FD_184774 | JGI IMG/M metagenome (GOLD analysis project Ga0208904, IMG submission 184774) | Saline lake microbial communities from Ace Lake, Antarctica - Antarctic Ace Lake Metagenome 02UKB (SPAdes) (version 2) | ecosystem: Environmental > Aquatic > Non-marine Saline and...
TGAAAAGACTTTGGAACTTATTAAAAGTGTCTTTTTATACCCAATACAAGCCAAATTTGAATTTGATAAAGCAAAAAATACAGAATTAGAAAAAACAGTTAAAAGTTTACTTTGGAACGCTTCTTTTGAGAAACAAAAAATCGCTAATCTTAGCTTTAAAGAGCCATATTTGACTATCTCTAAAATTAAGAATAAAAGCGACTTTTGTTCAGTGCGGAGAGGGGGGGATTCGAACCCCCGGTAGGTTGCCCCACGACAGTTTTCAAGACTGTTCCATTCAACCGCTCTGGCACCTCTCCATTTGGATTGTATAATTAACAACGCAACTAGAATATCATATTTACTTAAAAAAATCAAGCCTAGCCCCTTCTAATTACCACCTTTCCCACAGCCACAACAACTTTTTTGAGCATTCCCAAAGCCATTAAACCACGCGCCCGAGCTATAAACCCTAAAATAAGAGCAGTGAGACCTCCACCTGTTGCAACTAAGTAATTTTCTGCTTTTTCTTTTGAATTGTTTTCTGATATTAATTGTTGAGAATCTGAAATAAATTCAGAATGACTAACACTTATAACAATATCATCCTGATTTCTTGGCCAAACTTGCAAACCAGAAGAAGTATTTTCTAAAACTCCAGTAATTTCCATATTTTCTCCAACTACAAAATTATGACTAGTAATTTTACTCCCTGGTTTAAAATATACTTTTATTTCGGATGATCCATCATCTAGGTATAGGTAATTTGTTTTTATTTCTGTAATCTCACCTTGTATATTTACCAAACTTCCCAGATACTCATCTCCAAGTTCATCTATTTTATCTATTACTAAACTTTCTAACACACCCCCACCCCTCTCAAGAGGGGAATTCACTTCTTCCTCAATAATTTTAATATCACCACTACTTTTTAATTTTATCCTTTTGATATTCCCCGTTTGAGATACCTCTCCGTGAATTTCTACAAGGTCTCCAACTTTTAATTCTGGAAAATCTTTAAAATGTTGATAAACCTGTATCCCACTTTTTCCGTCAGAAATATAAAAATATTGAGAACCAAAAATATTGGGCATTACCACAACTGCCCCTTTGGTTATTACTTTATCTCCTTTTTGACTTGAATTTCTTATTTCTTCTAAAGATAGGTTTCTAATTAATTTTATTTTTGATTTTAAACTTTGCTTAACAACTTCTTTTTTAACTAATTCTGCTAAATAGTCTTCTGTTATTTCAGTTGCGATTTCTCCTTGACCCGACTTTGCAAATTCAAAACTATTTACTAGGTTCTTCTCACTATTCCACAAGGAAACCTTTCCACCAGAATTACTTAAAGAAAACTTTGTAATAATTTTATAAAAAACCAAACTTTCCCCTGAATTTATAAAACTATTTTCTGGAATTTGATAAACTTTTCCATTGTACTTTAGCTCCCAACCAGAAATATCCATCGTAGTTGTGCTGGAATTTTTTATTTTTATATATTCTCTCACATCAGCCCCCTCTGGATTTGCCAATACTTCGGAAATATAAATTTCTGGTTCACCAAACAATCTTTCGCCAACAAAAATATTTAATTCTGTTTGTCCAACTGTACCTGCTGTACTAGTTGCAAAAATCTGAATTTTAAAAGTGCCAGTTGAGGTAAAATTAAATTCTTGAATATTCCCTAAAAAAGTAGAACTATTAAAATTCCATTTATAATTTAACCTTCCTCCTCGCGGATCAGCACTACCACTTGCATCAAACAAAACTCTACCTCCTTTTAAAATACTTTGCGGATAATTTATATCCCAAATAATTTTTACTTCTTCATCTCCAATATTACCTTGTTGTGTTAAAAAATCTTTTCCAACAAAAATCCATTTTCTTTCTCCTTCTTCCAATCTCAAAACAAAATCTTCTTCTGCTTCTTCATAACTTAATTCATCAATTACATTTTCACAGCCATCTAATAATTTTACTTCTTCAAAACTAGTGTTATTTAATGCAATACTTGTTGTTGTTCTTTTAAATTCTAAAATCTCCTCGGTTAAAATTTCTCCTGTTAAATAAAAACTCTTTGTTTTATCTTTTAAAATCCAACCTGCTAAATTAACTGTGCTTGAAGTTATATTTTTTATTTTTATATACTCCAATTCTGAATCATCTCCTTTAGGATTAGGAAAAACCTCGTAAATTACTACTGACGAACTCACATAACAAACTGGACTTCCTCCTTGCTCATCACTAACATCATCATCTACTACAACTACCGGTGAAGGAGTGGAAGAGCCACCTCCACCAGACGAGGAATTACTCACTGGCTCACTAATAATATTTGCACTTCCTAAAGTTATATTAGTTGTCACAGCCCAATCTGCATAATCATCAGTATCAACACCATCTTGTTTACGAGCAATTGATTCTCCTTTAGCTGGAATATCTAAACTTCCACCGTAAATTATTTCATCTATCTTATTCCCTTCACCATCTTTTAAAATAACAGTATCTCCTGAATTGTTTAAAAAAGAAGCAGTTTCTAAATCAATTATTAAAAACCCTAAACCTAAAATTGTACTACTTACATTTTTACAACCTGTCTCACGAGAATCACAAATTACTCCTTCTAATAAATCAAAACTAGTACTAGTAGTATTAAAAAGTTCTACCATTTCATTTCCTGATTCTGGATCTGAAACCACTTCATTTATTTTTATAAATTCCCAAAGAGTTGTAGTAGGTGTAGTTGTAGCTATTATTGGGGTAGTAGTCGTATTTTCAAAAATGTAAATTGAAGAAGTCGCGGTTGAAGTTGCATTGTCATCATCAGTAACTATTAAAAAGATACCAAATGTTCCTGTAGTTGAATATGAATAACTTGTACTTGTTAAACCTGAACTTCCACTATCACCAAAATCCCAAAGCCAAGAAACAATACTTCCATCACTATCTGTTGAACTTAAACCTGAAAACAAAATGCCTTCATTAATTTCTGCCGTCGTGGTGCTAATTTCTATTACCGCGGTTGGAGCGGTATTTTCTATTTCAATTATATTAGAAAAACCTTGTGTACTGGTATTAAAAATTATCCAACTACCCAGACCGTCTGTACTACGAGCTATAAATTCGTTTTCTTGTGGTGCAGGAATTACTCCTCCATAATCTAACCTATCTAATTCTTGATCTTCATTTTTTAAAATCACACTATCATCTCCTACGTTCAAACGATTACTCACATTAAACCACAACCAATCATTTGGGTTGATCATACTACTTTCTAAATCTTTTAAATCCTTAATTGCACTAGAAGTTGTTGAATCCCAAATTTTTAAACCTGATAAATCAACACAAACATCAGATAAATTATACAATTCTACCCAATCAGAAGAAGTGTAGGAAGAAATTTCATTTATTTTAACACTACTCCAAGCAGATGAAGTTGCGCAATCATCAACTTGCGCTAAACCAAAAACATTTTGACAAACAAAAAAACTGCCCAATACGACAGCTAACAAAAATGATTTCCTCCTCATAAATTTTATTTCTTTTAAAAAATTATAAAATGATTATATCATAATTTAAGAAAAAGAAAAAGGTTGAAGAAAATACTTCAACCCTGTTAATTATTAATAATATCTTTGAGAACCTCTAGCAACCGATTCCGAGTGTTAGGATGAGAAACATCCTCTTGCACTACTTGAATCACTTCTTTTGGCTCTACACCTTTTTCTCTTAAATAATCATCAAGATTACATTGCTTAATAAAACTTGAAATCCTTCTTTCAAAAACAATTTCGGTAATCTCTGCCAGGAGATTGTGAATTTGACTTTTTGTCATTTTCTTTTTCTCCTTTTTCAGATTAAATTTGATTTAATTATTATACCTTAAAATCACTAATTTGTCATTCTTACTAATTTCGTCATTTTTCCTTTTTTGTATAGGCTTGTCTATACAAAAAGTGGACAAGTCTGTGGATAACTTTGAATATCTGTGGATAACTAAGGAACTTTTTTAACAAAAAGCTTGTTTTTTATACTAACCTTAGTTTATCTTCTATTTGTATAGGCTTGTCTATACAAAAAAATACGCTATTTTAGCCATTTTCAGCCACTTCTAGGCTAATCTTAGCTCAAAACCCACCCCCCTTGACAAAAGTTTAAAAGTATGCTATAATAATTAGGTGATACAGTAATAGCTAAGAGAGTTCATTACATACAAATTCTGATACTTCTGCAAAATAATTGCAAGAAGACGGATATATTATTTCCAAAATTTTCAAATAAATTAACCCCTTTCTAAAGTGAGAGGACAACAAATAGGAAGATAATACATCCGCACTTCTTGGAGGGCAACCTTTATTTATATTAGCCGTGCTAACGCCGTGCTAATCAAGGGCAATGCCCCCAAGTGGACGGAATTTCAAGATGATCGTACTATCCGAAAACTCAATTTACCAAAGTTGAGTCCTCGGATGGTGCAGATCTCCTTTCAACTAAAGGGTGTAAGCATAAAATAATTAATAATAGGCTTATGCCCTTTTAATATTGCCAAATTTTATGGTAGAATAGTTAATAATTATTTACATTCACGGTTTATAAAATAGCTATGAAAAAAAGCATAGAAATAATGATAGTCTCAACCGTAGGACTTTTTTTTATTTTAGATCAATTTTTAAAATGGCAATCTCTCCACAATTGGTCCGAAACCCATCTTTTATACAGGTTCTTTGGTTGGCAACCGCATTTAAACCCAGGTGTAGCATTTAGCTTGCCACTACCAAATATTTTTCAAATTATCTTCAGTATTATAATAATCGCTATAATTAGCTATATTTTCTTTAATTTACCTACTAAAAAAGGGTCTTTTATTACCCACTACTCACTACTCCTTATCATCGTCGGTGCCATATCCAACCTAACTGATCGCCTTATTTACCAAAACACTGTTGATTACCTCCTTATTTTAACAGGAATAATCAATATTGCTGATGTGATGATAGTGGTTGGATTTATTTTATTTTTTTATCAGAACTTTAAAGGAGGAAATTATGTTTCTAAAACTTAAAACTGGAGCTGTTGTAGGGATTGACTGCTTTCCAATTGAAGTAGAAATAGACATTAACAAAGGGCAAACGAATTTTATCGTTGTTGGCTTACCAGACACTGCTATTAAAGAGGCAACTGACAGAATCCACTCTGCTATTAAAAATTCGGGTTTTAATTACCCTTTTAATTTTAGAATCCTAGTCAATCTTGCTCCCGCCGACACCCCTAAACAAGGCTCTTCATATGACCTTTCAATGGCAATCGGCATAATCGCTATAAATAACAAATTTAAAGTTAATCTTGAAGACTCAATATTTGCTGGAGAATTGGCTTTAAATGGGGATATTCGCCATATAAACGGAGTTTTGCCTTTAGCGATCTTTGCCAAAAAAACTGGGATAAAAAACTTATTTATCCCTAAAACTGATGTAAACGAAGCCTCTTTAGTAAAAGGAATAAATATTTTCCCTTGCGAAAATTTAAAACAAGTTATTGAACACCTAAATAAAACAAAGGAAATTCCTATTTTTGAAAAAACTCAAAAACCAGAAGAAGACGATTCATACGATGAATTAGATATGAGCATGGTAAAAGGGCAAGATTTTGCTAAAAGAGCTCTAGAAATCGCTGCCGCTGGCAATCATAACACTCTAATGTCTGGCCCTCCCGGATCAGGAAAAACTCTACTCGCTCGTACTTTTGCTTCTATTCTACCACCCCTAACTCCTGAAGAATCTTTAGAAATTACAAAAATATATTCAGTTTCTGGACTTTTAAAGGAAGGCTTAATTACCAAAAGACCTTTTCGCTCTCCTCATCACACAATTTCCAATGTTGCTCTGGTTGGAGGTGGAAGAATGCCTAAACCTGGCGAAATTACTCTATCTCACAGAGGAGTTTTGTTTTTAGATGAATTCCCAGAATTTCCTAGAAATGTTTTGGAAGCTTTGCGACAACCACTTGAAGACGGAGTTATAACCATCTCTCGAGCTCAAGGAACTCTTACTTTTCCCGCTAGCATCACTTTAATCGCCAGCCAAAACCCCTGTCCTTGCGGATATTTATCAGACCCAAAACAAGAATGCACTTGTACAACTAGCCAAATAGCTCATTATCAAAAGAAAATTAGCGGACCACTTTTAGATAGAATTGACCTACACATTGAAGTTCCTCGAGTGGATTTTGAAAAATTAACATCAGATATTTTAGGAGAAACATCAGCCAAAATCAGAAAAAGAGTTAGTCTGGCTAGGGAAATTCAAAACAAGAGATTTGAAAATTTAAAGATTTTTACAAATAGCGAAATGGGAAACAAAGAAATTAAACAACATTGTAAATTAGAAAAAGATTCTATCGAAATGTTGCGTCAAGCAGTCAATCGATTAAACCTATCTGCTCGTGGATATAACCGTATTATTAAGCTCTCCCGCACCATTGCAGATTTAGAGAATTGTGGTAAAATAGAACTTAAGCACATAGCAGAAGCACTGCAATATAGAAACAATAAATAACAAAAAATATGCCAATTCCTCCTTTAAAAAATAGAAAAACTCGAAGTTACGGAAGTATTGAAATAAAAAATGAAAAATACAATTTAGATGATTCGCTAGAAAATGAAGACCCGATTGAAGAATTAAATAAAATAACAAAATCTGAAAACTTGCCTTCTAATACACGGGAAGAACCTCTTAAACTAGAAAATTCAACTGGTAATAATATTATTTTTAAATTTAAACAAATGATTAACAAATCAAAAAAATCTTGGTTAAAAATTATCGGAATACTCTTTATAGTTGGAATTGCCTTAAGTATTATCGGCGGAACTGGAATGTTTTTTTATTTTTCAAAAGATCTTCCCGACCCAAATAAATTAAGCGACCGTCAAGTTGCCGAAAGCACAAAAATCTATGACCGCACAGGTGAACACCTGCTTTATGAAATTTATAACGAACAAAAAAGGACTTTGGTTGACTTAGATGAAATTACTCCTTGGGCAGTACAAGCAACTGTTGCAATGGAAGACAAACATTTTTACGAACACAAAGGAATTCGTTTAATCAGTATCGCCAGAGCGGCTTTTAATAATTTAATTGGTAGAAAATCTGGTGGGGGAGGAGCATCAACTCTAACTCAACAGCTTATTAAAAAAACAATTGTTGGCGATCAACATTCAATCTTTAGAAAAATTAAAGAAGCAATTTTAGCAGTTCGTCTAGAAAAAAAATATACCAAAGATCAAATTATAAAATTATATTTAAATGAAATTCCATACGGCTCAACCAATTATGGAATTGAAGCGGCTTCTCAAAGTTATTTTCACACTTCAGCCAAAGAATTAGAACTTCATGAAGCGGCCACTCTTGCTTCTTTGATTCAAGCTCCAAGTAGATATTTAAATGACTTAGATACTCTTCGTGGTCGCCGTGATACGGTTTTATTTTTAATGAAAGAGCAAGGATATATTAGTGACGAAGAAAAAAAAGACGCTCAAAATAAAGCTCTTAGAATTTACAGAGGATCAAATATTTTAGCTTCTCCACATTTTGTACTTTACGTAAAACAAAAATTAGCAGAACAGTTTGGAGAAAAAACAATGGAAACTGGAGGTCTAAAAGTCATCACAACTTTAGATTATGATAAACAAAAATTAGCAGAAGAAATTGTAAAAGAAATTGGAGAAATAAACCTAGAAGAAAAAGATGCCAACAACGCCTCCTTGATTGCAATTCAACCAAAGACTGGACAAATTCTTTCTATGGTTGGTTCTCGTGATTTTTACGACGATGAAATTGATGGTCAATTTAATGTGGCCACTCTTGGAAAACGTCAACCCGGATCATCACTTAAACCATTAATTTATACCGCCGTTTGGGAAAAAGGATACACTCCTGAAACTGTTTTGTACGATGTTTTAACAGATTTTGAAAGACGAGAAGGAGCAGATGGTTATATCCCTCAAAACTATAGCAAGACTGAACACGGACTCGTCACAATGAGAAAAGCTCTCCAAGGTTCTTTAAATATTTCTGCTGTTAAAGCTTTGTATTTGGTTGGGGTAAGTGAAGCGATAGAATTTACAAGTCGTTTTGGTTATACAACTCTTTCAGCCAATTCAGGTTTAAGTTTAGTGCTTGGTGGTTCAGAAGTTAACTTGCTTGAACACACTGCTGCTTATGCTACTTTTGCAAACAGCGGTGTTTATCAAAAACCAATTAGTATTTTAGAAGTGACAGACAGTAGTGGAGAAAGTATTTTTGAATGGAAACAAGGCAGAGGAGAACAAGCTATTGAAAAAGAATTAGCAGATTTAACATCAAGTGTTTTGTCAGACAACAAAGCTCGTGAATATGCTTTTGGTCCAGTTAATAATTTGATTTTACCAGACAGACCTGTCGCTGCAAAAACTGGAACAACGAACGATGCCAAAGATGCTTGGACTTTGGGATACACTCCAAGTTTGGCAGTTGGTGTTTGGGTTGGAAATACAACTCCCTCTTCAATGAAGGGTGGCGGTCACACACTGGCCGGTCCTATTTGGCAAAAATTTATGATAGAGAGCTTGAAAGATACTTTGGTCGAACAATTTGACGAACCAGAAAAAAATGATGCTAAGAAACCAATTTTACGCGGAGCAGATGGAGGAATAAAATTAAAAATAAATAAATTTACTAACAAACTTGCTGCTTCCACAACTCCAGAAAATTTACTTATTGAAAAAACATATCTTCAACCTCATACTATTTTGCATTACGTAAATAAAAATGATCCTCGTGGTAGTAAACCAGAAAATCCAAGTGATGATGCACAATACACAGCTTGGGAAGAAGCATTGCAAGATTGGGTAAAGCGTGAAAAAGAAAAAGGAAATACAATTTCTTTTGAAGAACCACCGACTGAATATGACAATCCTGATTTAATGGGATTGCTTCCAACACTCGAATTAATTTTCCCAACTGACCGTCAAATAGTTGATACGCAAAATATTAATTTTGAAATTAAAGCTACTGCACCTCGGGGAATAACTAGAACTGTTTATAAACTTGACGGAATGTTTATCGGCACCCCAAAACAATATCCGTTTAACCTAGATCATACAAACAAAACTTTACCCAAAGGCGGACATGACTTAATCGTTTTTATTGAAGATGACCTGGGAAATAGAACAATAAAAGAAATTAGATTTTATGTGATAGAAAAACCCGAAAATGAACCGGAACCAAAAACAGAAGAAGAAGTTATCGAAGAGGTGGTAGAGGAAGTTAAAGAAGTTGGTGTTAGTTGGGTTGATGGAACTTCAATAACATTAACAGAAAGCATTTTCCCAAGAAAAATGTCTTTGACTCCAGTTTTGTATGATGAGAAAGTAAAAGAAATTAGAATTTATCTAACAAGATCTGATGGTTCAAAACCACATATTTATACTTTCACTCCAGCCGAAGAAAAATTAAAAGATGGAAAACTTTCCTTCACTTGGAAAAATTCTCCCGGAGTTGGAACTTCTAGATTAACTGCGGTTTTGGAAGACAAAGATGGGAATATAAAAGAAGCGGGTTTAAAAGTTGTGGTGGAATAAAACACATTGTCATCCTGAGCTTGTCGAAGGATCTCTTAAATAACTAATAAAAAAATACCAGAATTTATCTGGTATTTTTTTATTATTAAACTAGATTCCCGCTTTCATGGGAATGACAGAGCTTCGCCCTATTGCCTAATCGGCATCACAATATAAACATAACTATCATCACCCTTTGGTTTTAAAGCACAAGGACTATCAGCATTTATAACTTCAAGAGTCGCAGTTTCGGTTGAAAGATTATTTAATCCATCTAAAAGATACCTGTGATTTAATAAAATTGAATTTTCTTCACCACTAACATCAGAATTAATTTCAGACATATACTCACCAGTCTGAGTGGAAGTAGAGGACACCCCAGTTGTACCCTCCGCAACATTCAAATCAAGAGAAATTGCGTTCACTCCAATCGTAGTAAACAAACTAGCAGCTTTTATTTCCTTCACAAGCTGGGTAGTATTAAATTCAGAAGTGGTTTTAAAACTGCCTGGAATAATTTGTTTATAATCTGGATATGAACCATCAACTAGACGAGAAATTAATTGCACCCCACCATAATTTATATTAATTTGATTATCACTCACTAAAAGTCTAACATTTTTTTCTTCTTCTACTTCAATAACCAATGATAAAATTCGGCTAATTTCTTGAACTGTTCTTCCTGGAACTATAATTTCTTTTTCTTCATCTCCTTGATTTAAAACAATCTTTTTTTCTGCCAAACGATAACTATCAGTTGCTGCCAAAGTTAATTTTCCTTTTTCTTTATTAAATCCAAAATACATTCCTGATAGTTCTGGTCTAATATCATTTTTAGCTACGGCAGGTAAAACTTGATTCAATCCTTTTCTAAGACTTACAGCATCAAAAGAAAATCCACTTCCTGTCTCTACTTCTGGAATTACAGGATATTCTTCAGCTGGCATTCCTTTTATTTTTGTAGAAGATTTTCCACAAACTATTGATAGTTCATTTTCCTCTACTTCAAGTTCTACTTTTTCATCTTGTAATAGATTAACAAAGTCTGTCAAAGTTCTGGCTGGTACTGTAAACGATCCTGTCTTTTCTATCTTAGAACGTAAAGTAGCTATAACTGCTAATTCTAAATTAGTAGAAATGATACTAACTTTTTGTTCTTCTACTTTGATTAAGATATTAGATAAAATTGGCAGACTAACATTTTTCCCTGCTACTCCAATTACAAGAGAAAGTGATCTGCTTAGGTTTTCTCTAAGGCATGAAAATTTCATATGAATTTTTTAAAGTTATCTATCTACACTTATATTATATATATAACTAATAATAATAATAAGGGAGTGGACAGAGTGGATAAAGTTGTGAATCCTTTTTATTTAAAACAATAATTGAAAATTTTGGGTGTGGATTGTAGGTGTGGATAATATTGGGTAACTGTGTGTAAAACTTTTTGGTAATTTTCTCTCTGTGTATAACTAGCCCGACCTGTTAATTGTTTGCTTTCAAATTGTGGATAAAAATCAGGGGTTTTGAACAGGTCATTAACAGTTTATACACTTTGCGGGCACTGTCGCCAAATACCATTTTCGTTCTAAAACCCCAAATTTCGGTATTTTTATTTAATAATTTTTTCGTCAATATACCACATTAACTTAAAAATTATTAAATAAAAATCCTCAAAATTTAAAATTTTATACCAGAAAGAGTATCTGGCAACAGTACTATTAAATATTATTTATATATAATCTTTGTTTGATTAATTCTATTTCTTGTTTTAATTTTGCGTCGCTTTCAACCAGATTTTGTATTTTTGTATGAGCATGCATTGCGGTAGTATGATCTCTTCCACCAAGCTCATCTCCAATTGCAGGATATGACATACTTAATTCTTTTCTCATCAAATACATAATAACTTGTCTTGGAGAAGATAATCTTTTTTCACGGGATTTACCAATAACATCATCAGGAACTAGGTTGTAAAATTCAGTTACAGTTTCAAGTAATTGAGTTGGGGTGACTGATCTTGTTAATCCACTAGCTTCAATGCTGGACAATAAAGATTTAACTGATTCAGTAGTAGGAGCTATGTTTTTTAAATCATGATAGGCAATTATTTTATTTAATGCCCCTTCTAGCTCTCTGATGTTTCTTTGAATAGAAACTGCAATTGTTCTTAAAATTTCATCTTCTAATTTAAAATTTCTTTCGGTACATTTTTTAGATAAAATTGCTACTCTTGTTTCAAAATTAGGAACAGCCACATCAGCAATCATTCCCCACTCAAAACGAGATTTTAAACGGTCTTCTAATGCTGGAATAGCTTTTGGAGGTCTGTCAGATGTTAAAACTACTTGTTTGTTTTGTTGGTGTAATTCATTAAAGGTATGGAAAAATGATTCTTGAGTTTTTTCTTTTCCGGCAATGAATTGGATATCGTCAATTAAAAGTAGGTCAGTATGTCGATATCTATTTTGGAATTCTTTTGCTTTACCACTTCTTACAGAATCAATAAAATCATTAGAAAATTTTTCTGCACTAACATATACAATATTAAAATTTGGATTTTTTATTTTTAATTCATTTCCAATTGCTTGTAAAAGATGGGTTTTACCAAGTCCAACTCCACCGTAGATGAAAAGAGGGTTATAAGATTCACCAGGTTTGTTTACAACTGCTTGAGCAGCTGCGTAAGCAAGCTCTGTTTCAGAACCAACCACGAAACTACTAAAAGTATATTTTTGGTTTAAAGTAAAACCGCCGCTAGTTGGTTGTAGTCCGGCTTGAGTATCCGACCCGCTAAATGGACTTGGCTCGTTATCTGTTTGAGGTGCATCTTGAGATTGAACAAGTTCTTTTTCTTCGTTTTGTTTATTTATTTTTTTAATATTATCAATTTTGTATTCTAGTTTTTTAATTGGTTTGCTTGTTATTCTTTCTAGTGATTTTATTATAAAAGAATGATATTTTTTTTCTATCCAAGCTTTTGTAAACATGTTTGGAACACAAATAACAACTTCACCAGTTTCTATTGAGGTGATACCAGTATCTTTAAACCAGGTATTGAAATTAGCTTTAGAAATTCCGAGTTCAAGTTCAGCGAGTACTGCTTGCCATGTTTCTTCATTATTATTCATAAGTTTTTAAATTGGATAGTGATTAAGTCCATAGGAATTTCCTTTGGGTAATTCATATTTTAGCACAACTTAAACTTTGTCGGTAATTAAAAGAGTTAAAAAATGTGAATAGACTGTGGAGGGGCTGTGGATAAGATTAATGTGATTTTTTATTTTAAAATACAGATGCGCTTTATTGGGGTTGACTTTTTAAAATGATTGTGTTAAAATGTTGAGGTATTAAAAAATAATAATAATATGTCAACTAAAAGAACGTTCCAACCAAAAAAACGTAAACGTGCTAAAACGCATGGTTTTCGTGATAAAATGGAAACAAAAAATGGTAGAAATACTTTAAAAAGACGTAGAGCTAAAGGAAGAGAAAAGCTTACTGTTTCTGATGAAAAAACTGGAAAACGTCTAAGAAAGACTAGATAATCCATTTTTAGTATAATAAAATTAAAAAATTCACTCGAAAGAGTGAATTTTGTGTTGCAGTGTTTAATTGTTGGTATATTGTAGCGTTATTAAGGCAAATCAACCCCACCTTTTGTCCAAGGATTGCATCGTAAAATTCGCCAAACCGTTTTAGGTAAGCCAATAATCAGACCTCTTTTTTTAATAACTTGATGTGAATATTCGCTACAAGTAGGATGATATGGGCAATATCCATGAGGAAAGTAAACCTTAAAAAGACCATGATCGGGTGAAATAGTCTTTTGGTATATCCGAATAGCCCATAAAAATGGGATTCTTAGGTAATATATTGGATTTTTCATAGTATTTAATTCCCTCCTTGAGGAGGGTTGGGAGGTGTTATATTTTTAAAATTTTTGATTTTTTAAATAATAACTCTAGTTCTTTACTAATTTTAGCATAATCTTGTTCTAAACACTCTTTTTTTGGTTGAATTAAAACATAATATCCATTTACAAATTTGTTGTCTTTAATTAGTAAACGCACCACTTCTCGAATTTGTCTTTTCATTCTATTTCTTTTAACAGCACTTTTATGAAACTTTAATCCCACAGCAACCGCTAATTTTAGCTGATTTTGCCATTTATTTAAAACTTTTTCATCTCCATTTTTAATTATTTTTGGTAGGTTTTCTTTTCTTACACTTGTTAATTTTAAAACTTTTATAGACATCAAAACACCACTAGTCCAGCGACCGTATTTATTTACTAATTCAAAGTCTTTTACTTTTTTTAATCTGTTTTCTTTTGGGTACATATCTATTTTTTTATTTCCACAACTTTATTTTTACTTGTTTTCCCTTTTAAAATTTCAATAGAACTTTTTGAAACCTTAAAATGTTTAGCAAGTAGTTTTATCATTTCTTCATTTGCTTTTCCATCTACTGGTGGGGTAGTTAGTTTTATCTTTAAAGTACCATCAGACATCTCGCTTATGATTTTTGACTGTGATGATCTTGGAATGACTTTTATTTTTAATTTCATATATAGTATATAAGTATTATAGTTTAAATTTCTATATTATTAAAGCTTTGTGGATATCTTCGCTTGTCATATTGGTTAAAGGTGATACAATATTAAAGCTAAAGGTCTAATTATTTATATTAAATTAATTATTAATTTTAAAAAATATGAACAAGCAACCTATGGAGGGAAAATATAATCCATTTGATGCAGGTGGAGAAGAACAGGACTTAGAAATAAAAACAGCCAAAGAGATGGATGAGGCCAAAAAGATGGCTGGAGTGGTCACTGAGGAGGAACATGAAGAAAGAATGCAGGATTTTTTTAAGACAGAAAAGAGTGGTCAAGTGTCTTCTGATCAAATTGTGGATGCGTGGAAAGGAGTAGAGCATGAATTGAATTATCGAAATATGTATGAAATTATTGGTTTGATTTTAACCAACAAACTTGATCAAAGTGAGTTTGTTAAAGCTGCACACCAACTTGATACTAATAGAATCATTTCTTTATTGGATGAAGCAATTAATACTAATATAATGACAACACCATCATTAGACGACGAAGAAGCTTTAGATTTAATTCTTGGTAGATCGCCTCAGGCTGATAGTGCATTTGCTTTAGCGGCAGAGTATACTCAAAAAATGAAAGAAGGGGCTGGAAAATTAAAAGCAATGTTTGAGAAAGAAGTGTAACAAAGTTTTTATTTAAAAGAGACACCTTACAAGGTGTCTCTTTTAAATAAAGCCCTGCTAAAAAGCAGAGCTTTATTAATATCTATCTACTTTCTATTATTTACATTCACAATCATCATCACTACATTCACAATCATCCTTTTTTTCTTCTGGTTTTTTTTCTTCAACTGGCTCAATTCCTAAAATTTCTTTTTTAAGATAATCCATTACTTTTCTGTTTTGAATAGAAACCGCAATTGTTTCTAAAACTTCTGGACGCTTTAGATTTTCTTGAGCTTGTTCATTATCTTTGTAAGCTTTTTTAATCATTTCAATTTCTTCAGTAAGCTCTCCTTGAGGTACTTCGATTTTATTATCCTTTGCCACTTGGCGAGATACAAGAGCTGCTTTAGCACGTTTTACAGCTCCTTCTTGAAAATCGTTAAAGATTTCTTCTTCTGTTTTCTTTAAACTTTCTAGATATTTTTCCATATCCATTCCTTGTTTTTCTAGATCAGCTTTTAATTCATAAAACATTTTTTGTTTTTCTGCTGTTACGATAACTTCAGGGATGGTATCAAACTTTGAAGCATCAACAATCTTTGTTAACATTTCTGCCTCAATTCTTTGAGCTTCTTTTCTTTCCTCTTCTTTAGTAAGATTTGTCTGCATTGTTGTTTTTAATTTATCCATTGTCTCTAGTCCTAAAGTTTTTGCAAAAGCATCATCTAGATCTGGATATTGAAGTTCAAATACATCATGCACATGAATGCTAAAATCAACTTTTTTCCCAGCCAGGTGTTTTTGATAATGTTCTTTTGGAAATTCTAATGTAAATTCTTTCTTACTATCTTTTTCAAGACCAACTAATTCTTTTTCCATTCCCGGGATGTAATATTTTTCTGATAAATATACTCCGTGTTTTTTTGTTTGACCGCCTTCAACAGGAACTTTGTCTAGGAACATATCCATATCGATAACAACTTTGTCTTTATCAGTTGCTTTTCCTTTTTTTAAAACTTCTTTTGGTTGCATTTTTTGCAAATGACCCAAAGCTTCTTCAACTTGTTTTGTATCAACTTTTACTTCCTTTTTTTCTACTTTAATTTTTGTTAAATCAGCTAGTTTTACTTTTGGCATTAAAGCTACTGTTGCTTTAAATATAACTTCATTTTCTGGTGCCATTTTTTCTACATTAATTTGTGGCATTCCGATTGTGTCTAATTTTTCTTCATTTACAGCTTTAAAAAAGTTCTTTTGAACGATTGTTTGCAGCGCTTCTTCCAAAATCTTTAATTCACCAAAATCTTGCACAATTTTATCATAAGGTGCTTTTCCAGCACGAAAACCTTTGATATTAGTTTTTTCAGCTATTCTTGATGCAGCTGCTTTCATATCTACTTCATATTCTTTTGGCTCAACTGTGATAGTAAATTCAACTTGTGAATTTTCTAGTTTTTTTAGTTCGTGTTTCATATAACTACTGATTATGGATAATGCGGATTTACGGATGTGTAAAAACGATTATCTAATAAATTAAGTTAGTATATATTAGTATATTTGAGTGTTTTTGTCAATCATGTTGTTAAATAAAGTGCCTTGTGTTAAGGTAAGTACAGTGGTGGTTAGTTCTTTTTAAAAGGAGGTGCATGATGGTAGTAAAGTTAAAAAGCATCTTTAAAAGTTTGGATCAAGCTTTTGATAAGCGAAACAATAAAGATGTAGAAGAAATGTTAAGGAAGCTCGCTGGATATACTCGTAGAGAATTGGAAGAAGAGATTGAAACGATGAGTTCAGCAGATTGGATGTTTTTAGATGGAAAACTTATTGGATTAGATGATTGTGAAGATAGAAATATCAATTTAACAAAAGAGTTGATATTAGACATTTTTAGTATGATAGATTAAAAACCAAACGCCCTAGGAATTTCTGGGGCGTTTATTTTATTTTTAAGATTTATTTTTTAAATGCTTTTGAATCGTTAAATTTTTCATTCCATTCTTCCGGATTTCCATAGTCAGCAAAATCTTTATATAGGTTGTGAAAGTAAAAAATAATTAAAAAACCCTTGTCATCCTGAACTTATTTCAAGATAACAAAGGTGTTTATAAAGAGCAATTTAAGATGCTAGTTTTGCTAGTTCTGTAATTGCATTGGTAATGTTTTTTTCATTACTAGATTTTACCTCAGCAATAATTTTCCTTGTTTTTGCAGGTGAAACATTCATTATTTCTGAAAGAGTAATCAGCATTTCTTCTATCGTAGTAAAAGTTTTACTGGTTAATTTTTTTACAGCAATTTCCGTGTTCGTATGTATTTGTGCTCCTTGAGTCATATCTTCCTCCTACTTTTTAAAATGTACAGTATTTTTAAAGTAACACATTATAATTGGGTTGTCAATATATCAAAAAAGCCTTGGAAATCCCAAGGCTTTTTTGATTATTTTTTTCAAGAAGTTTATTTAATCAACAGTTCTATCATAGCTGTTAATAGTTGTTTTTTTAAAATCTTGTATATATATTTATAGAGAAAAATTTATTTTTTATTATCCACCTGTCATTCTCGACACATTGTTATCACCCAGTCGAGCTGAGTGCAGGCTCTGAGGAACCGAAGGATCCCTCTCGTCAATTACTGTCATTTCGAACTTGTTTCAGGATCTTTCATTCGCATCACTTGTCATTCTGAGCTTGCCGAAGAATCCCTTAAAATTAAAAAATATTTATTAATCCTTTGCAGTAAGGTGGATAATTTCTGGAGGGATTTTTCTAACTTGAATTTTTAGTTCTTTATTTAAGTGTAATTTTACCAAGCGGTGTAGTCCGTCCAAGATTGCCCATCTGTCTTTTTTATTTTTCATAATATCAATTGGATATTTTGTATTACAATCTTTGATCTTGTCTCGGTGAATAGGGTATTTGTCTAAATCTTTAATAACTTCATTTGGTGTAATAACAATATTTCCATTTGCATCTTCCCAAAAAGGTATTTTCAAAATCCACAAAAACTCCACAACATCCATTTCCTCTACAGGAACATCAAGCGCCCAGAGTTTGTTGTTATCTCTCCAAAATGGCAAGTCAAATGAATGTTCCTCATGACGAGGGTCAACATAAATTTCTTTCATAGTTTTTAGTGTTTAATCATTTGGTATGATGTAGTTTTTTGTTTTATATTACACATAATGTTATACAATGTTGAAATTATATTTTTTTAGATTCATTCCATGTATTGTCAAAAAATATTTTGTATTCATTCACTTCGTTTTGAGCGGTCATTTTTGAGCAACGAGATAATTTTTTACCTGCTATGTCTTTTAAGCTATGCCCGAAATGAAAGTATTCCGAATCATTAATCGTTACAAAACGGTCATGATTTTTATCAGATATCCGAATTTCAATATCTTTAAAATGTTTGCTTAAAAATTGATCATTTAAAAATATTTTTTTATGCATTGGCAGTGTAATAATTTGGATATTAACTGTTGTAGGTACTTTTGACATAAGTATTTTAAGACTTGCTGGATCGATATAATCATCAAAAATTTTTAGAGATTGGCTTGTGGTACCGAGTAAATTAATTACAAAATCCATATTTTTTTGATCATTTTCATGAAAAATTTTTGACACAGGAAGGTGGTTTGTGATTTTAATATTAGGGGATAATCCTTTAGTTATTTTATAGTTCTCTTTATAGATAGTCGTTCCTTTTTGAATAACGTCGATAGATAAAGATCCAAATTGCTTAATGTTAATTTGTAATGGGTTAATAAAGTAAAGTGGTACCATTTCGGTTATTATTTGTTCTGTGGTAGGTATATCAAAATTTACATTTTCAATAATATTACTTTTTTCATTTTTGATTCTAATGATGACGGATAATTTTTCTGGTTTTGTATCAGTTTTCCCTGTTATTACTAGAAAAGTAGTAAACAAGTATGGAGTCTTATCAAAATTTAATATATTGGTTGGTATAAGGCCTGTTATATTTAGTTTTCCATATTGTCCACCCTCTATACGGTCACAAAAAAATATTTTCTCAATTTTTATCATAAAAATTAATATTCAAAATCACACCTCAAAAAGTATGAATTAGTACTTGTAGTATATTTGGGAACGTTTGTTTAGTCAAATGGGTGGGGGGGTTCCCTTCTTGAGGAGGGTGGCCGAGCTTGCGAGGTTGGGGGGTTGGTCATATGGATAACACACCCCTAACCCCTCTCAAGAGGGGAAGAGATTGCCACGTCGTCTTGAGACTCCTCGCAATGACAGCGTGTGGCAGTTGTCATTCCGATTGAAGCGACAGCGGAATAGAGGAATCCCTTAAAGTTAAGAGATCTCTCCTGCCCGCTATTGCAAGCTTGGGCTTGCTCAAGCGTTGCAGGCGGGCCACTTCATTTCACTGTGTTGCATTTCGGTCGAGATGACAGTGTGTGACGAGAGGGATCCTTCGGTTCCTCAGGATGACAGTGTGGTAATTTAAAAACACCTCGGAAAATCGAGGTGTTTTTTTATCTACTGAGATATCTACGTAGATATCTCAGTAGATGTTTTTTTTAGATCCTGAAACAAGTTCAGGATGACAGATAATTTTATTTTACCAGCATTCCCACAATTAACAAAGCAACGATATTAGCAACTTTAATCATCGGGTTGATTGCTGGACCAGCGGTATCTTTGTAAGGATCACCAACTGTGTCTCCAGTAATAGCAGCGTTGTGAGCAAAGCTTCCTTTTCCACCATAATTTCCTTCTTCAATATATTTCTTTGCATTGTCCCAAGCACCACCACCAGTTGTCATTGAGATAGCTACAAACAAACCAGTAACGATTGTTCCAATTAACATTCCACCCAAAGCTTCAACACCAAGAAGTACACCTACTATAATCGGAGCCAAGATTGGAATTAAACTTGGTAAAATCATTTTTGAGATTGCACCTTTTGTAACAATATCAACTGCTTTTGTATAATCTGGTTTTCCAGTTCCTTCCATAATACCTGGGATTTCTCTAAACTGTCTGCGAACTTCTTCTACTACACTGCCAGCAACACTACCAACAGATTCTAGTAAGTTTGCACCAAACATATATGGAAGCAAACCACCGATGAATAATCCTGCTAAAACTTTTGGATCATTAATTAAGAATACTACAGAATCTGGAAGTTTGTGAGTAAAATCAGCAAATAGGACAAGTGAAGCCAAAGCAGCTGACGCAATTGCATATCCTTTTGTCACTGCCTTTGTTGTGTTTCCAACTGCGTCTAGTTCATCTGTAATAAGTCTAACACTCTCTGGTAAATTACTCATTTCAGCAATTCCACCAGCGTTATCTGTAATTGGACCATAGGCATCAATTGTGACGATAATACCAGCCATAGATAACATGCTCACAGCAGCAATAGCAATTCCGTAAAGTCCTGCTAGTTGATATGAACCAAGCATAGAAGCAACGATGAATAATACTGGCCAAGCTGTTGATCTCATAGAAAGTGCTAAACCAGAAATGATATTTGTTGCGTGTCCAGTTTCAGAAGCCTTAGCAACTTTTTTAATTGGGTTATATTTTGTTGAAGTATAATATTCTGTAATTAAAACCATCACACCTGTTAAAACAATTCCGATTACTGCACAACCAAAAATTTCTAAAATTGTAAATTCTTCAATTCCAGCCATCATTGATTTAGATACAAAGTAAAAACCAACTAGAGAAAGTAAACCAGCTGCAGCTAAACCTTTGTAAAGTGCATTCATAATATTTCCTGATTTTCCAAGTCTGATTGCAAATGTTCCGATAATTGAAGCGATGATAGAAACACCACCTAAAATTAATGGATAAATTATCATGTTTTGATTTCCTGGAAAAAGTAAACTTCCAAGTATCATAGTAGCGATAGCAGTCACGGCATAAGTTTCAAAAAGATCTGCAGCCATTCCAGCACAATCTCCAACATTGTCTCCAACGTTATCAGCGATTACAGCAGGATTACGAGGATCATCTTCAGGAATTCCTTTTTCTACTTTTCCAACAAGATCAGCTCCAACGTCAGCAGCTTTGGTAAATATACCCCCACCGATACGAGCGAATACAGAAAGCAAACTTCCGCCAAAACCAAATCCGATTAAGGCACTAAGGTCATTTGTTAATAGGTAAAATCCAGATACACCAAGTAAAGCTAAACCAACTACTAAAAATCCAGTAATTGTTCCACCTTTTACTGCTACATTCATAGCTTCTTTTAATCCTTTTTGAGCAGCTTCTGTGGTGCGAACATTTGCACGAACAGCAACATGCATTCCAATAAATCCAGCTAAGCCAGAAAAGAAAGCACCAGCTAAAAAGCCGAAAGCAGTAAACCAGTCAATGAAGGCAACTAGAATAATAAAAATCACTAGAGCAACCCAAGCAACAGTTTTGTTTTGTCTGCTTAAGTAAGCTTTTGCACCATCTTGAATAGCGCGGGCGATTGATTGCATGCGTTCATTGCCTGTTGGTTGTTTGTTAATCCAAACAACTAAAACAAGTCCGTATGCGATGGCAATAATTGCCGGTAAAATAGCGAGTAATGCTATAAGCATAGAAAATTCGTTAAGAATAAAATATTTTTTAATAAAAAGTTATATTGATATTTGCTCTTTATTTCTCCAGTATAGTATGCTAAAATTGGTTTTAAGTCAATACGGATATATTATTATATTATGAAATACAAGTTATTATTTAAAATGCTCTACTCGCTTGTTTATGCCAAGCGTGCTTTTTGGTGGATTGGAAAAGGAATGACTCGATCAATTTATAGAATTAGTAGTAGTGTTTGGAAAGTTGTTGGAAAATGGAGTTATAAAATTAATTATTTTATTCGTAAAAACGAGATTAGAAAAATAAATATTTGGATTTTAAAAAGAAATAGTTTACAAATTATTTTGTTTGCAGTTGTTATATTTATAACTTTGCCACAAACGAAACTTCGTGCCGAAAGTGATATACAAATTCCGGGGAAAGATGCTATTGCGTATTCTTTTTCTGCAGAAGAACAAGATTTTAGCATTGAAGAAATTGTAGCTCAAGAGGTGTATCTTCCAATTGAAGCGTCTACTTGGAAAGAGGGAACAATTGTAAATGATATCCGTTTAGGGCTTGATGTTGATCCTTCATCCATTCATCAAAAAGATTTAGCGGCAATTGTGGCAGGGGGCTCAGCTATTTCAAAACCGATAATTATGCCAGGAGCAGAAATTATTACGGAAGAAGTTATAAGTAAGCCATCAAGAAATTCTGTTATTGATTATAAAATTCAATCAGGGGAAAGTCTTGGACTCATCGCTCAAAAATTTGATATCAGTTTGGTGACTTTATTGTGGGAAAATGGAATGACAGCGAGATCAGTCATACAACCAGGTCAAGTTTTGAGAATTCCTCCAGTGTCAGGTGTGGTCCACAGCGTGAAAAGTGGAGATACAGTACTTCGAATTGCTAGAACTTATGATGCAAACGCAGAAGAGATTATTAAATTTAATGATTTAGAAAATGGTGGGGCAAGTTTACAAATTGGTCAAAAAGTAATGGTGCCTGATGGCGTTAAAAAATATTATACAACTTCAGCGTCGTCTGCCGGAAGGACTACTCAAAGTTCTGTTTCTGTAAGTTCAATCCCAACTGCTTCAAGGCAAGGTGCTAGTTCAGGTGGTTATGTGTGGCCATCTTCTGCTAAGATAATTACACAATATTATAATTGGCGTCATCATGGACTTGATGTAGCTGGCCCTTGGCAATCAGCAATTTATGCAATTAAATCTGGCGTTGTCGAAACTTCACAATGTGGATGGAATAGTGGTTATGGTTGTTACATAATTATTAATCACGGTGGTGGAGTAAAATCTCTGTATGGTCATCATTCTAAACTTTTGGTTTCTGTTGGAGATAGAGTTAAGGCTGGTCAGACAATTGGCCTCATGGGTAACACAGGAAAAGTATATGGAGTAACAGGAATCCATCTTCATTTAGAAATTAGGATTAATGGGGTGAGAGTTAATCCGTTGGGGTATGTGCGTTAGCGAAGAGTTTGTCATTCTGAGGAATCGAAGAATCCCTTAAAATAAATAAAAAAATGGCGGGATGTAATTTAATACATTCCCGCCTATGTGAGACAGAAGATCCTATTTTTTTATGTTGTAGAACTTTAGTTCTTCATCTGTGAGTGCTCTAGACCAGTAACATCCAACCCCTCCTCCTCGTATTGAATAGTGACCATACTGTTTAACAATGAATTTTTTGTAACCATCTGATTCGACTATTGTTTTCAAAATCCTTGGTTTTTTATCAAGTTTTTTTAATGGATATCTTATACCAAGGAATACACCTATAATTAACCCAATAATTGAACCGATTATGTTTATTGTATTCATTTTATTCCCCCCTTTTGTAATGAGCCGATACACGCCAATTATCACTGTAATAATTTTAGTGTAATAAATAATTATACTAGTGATTAGCAATTACGTCAAGAATGTAATACAAATAAAATAAGGGAATTTAGCTTAAATTAGCTAAATTTTATTTTAAATTCTTCTTTTGTAATACTTTTTTGACAAAATTATTAATATGTTTTATAATACAATTAATATGTATGAAGTTTTTAAACAATTTGGTTTTGACGAAGAAGAATCTAAAATCTATATGGCTTTGTTGGAGTTAGGGCCTTCCACTGTTACTCAAATTACAAAGCGTGCTGGGATTACCAGAACTCTAGGGTATATTGTTTTAGATAAATTAGGTGGTTGGGGATTAATTACTCGCGTTAATGATGGTGGTAAAAAGTTAAAATATGTGGCGGAGAATCCTCGTAATTTTGTGCAGTATGTTAAAAATAAAAAAAATACTTGGAAGCGAAAATTAGATAGTGCTGAAAAATTATTACCAGAGTTATTATCTGCTTATAAAATAGAAGAAAAACCAACTCTCAGATATCAAGAAGGTGTAAAAGGTGTTATTAATATATTTGAAGAAAGTTTATTAGCGAGTAGTGAGATATTATCTGTTACCGATGTTGAAAGTTGGCAAAGTCCTGAGTTTTGGGATTGGGCAAAAAGTTATAATAAAGAGCGTAATTGTCATAAGATAAAAGAAAGGGTGCTCCTCTTAGATACTCCAAAAGGAAGAGAATGGGTAAAGAGTTATCGTCCATCTCCATATACAACCTATCGTTGGGTTACGCGTGAACAAGCTAAAGGTTTATTAGAATTTGGTGGTGAATTAAATATTTATGATGATAAAGTGGTGGTTGCTTTACCTAAAAAGAAACAAAGAATGATTACTGTGATAGAAAGTAAAATATTTTTTAATATTTTAAGTTCTATGTTTGAAATTGTCTGGAGCGTTGCTAAACCAGTAAAACATTAGATTATTAAAAAAATAAAAAAACTACTTCTTAGATCCCCAATCAAGTTGAGGATGACAAGAAGTAGTTTTTTTATTTGAGGTACCGGCGGGAATTTCACACGCTCTGGCATTCGCCATCGCTTCCATAAGGGCTTCCGCCCCTCTGGCGCTTCGCTATCACCCTCAGAAATGTGAGGGAAACCTTTTCCCCTACCACCCCAATGTTCAAAACTCGCCCAAAAATAAAAATACCGACACAAGGTCGATAATTTTATTTGAGGTACCGGCGGGATTTGAACCCACGAATGGCGGTTTTGCAAACCGCTGCCTTACCACTTGGCCACGGTACCATTTAGTAGAAATAGAATACCATTTTTAAAGGAAAAAATCAAGGGTTTTGTGATAGGATAAAAAATTATTTTTCAGGTAAGTTATCCCAAAGTAATTTCCAAATAGTTTTAATGGTGTTGTGGATCGCAATGTCTTCTATAATTATTCCAGCGTAAGGTGCTTTAAAAGAATAGATAGAAACCTTGTTTGAATAAATATCAATTTCCGTATCAAAATGAGTTTCTTTTTTAACATATTTAACACTTCTTTTTTGTTCAACGTGATTAATGTTTGGGTTAGTTTCCCATTTGCCAGGTTTACCAATTACTTTATACTTCATTCCAATTTTCACACGGTTGTCTAAGTATTCCCACAAAAAAACTCCCATCGTATCTATCGCTTTGTCAGCATCTATAAATCCATATAAAGTTGAGTTGGGAATCAAGGTGTCGTTGTATAATTTTTTTAAACCATCAATTCCTTGGTAGTATTTTATTTTTGCTTTATGACCCGGAGCATTATATATTGCCATCAAGTCTGGAATAATATTTTGAATGTCGCCAATTTGTTCACCAATTTCTGTTATCTGATTTTTTCTATTTTCAATTAATGAATGTGGGTCTTCGGGGATGAGTAGAGTTTTATTATTTTTTTTAATTTCAGTCAAAAGACCTTTTGTTTTTAATTCTTCTAAAAAGTTGTAGATGCTTGTACGTTTTACGCCTGATTTTTCAGACAGTTCTTGGATTGAAGCCCCACCCAATTCCAAACAAGCCAAATATACTTTGGTTTCTCTTTCATTTAATCCTAAGGGGGCTAGAATGTCTAAAATGCTTTGTGGCATATTTTTTTTCGTAAAATCTGTGTAAAACTATTTTGCTAATTTAAGCTAAATTAATACTTTGTCTATATAGTTAGACAATATCATATCTTTCAAATTATGTCAATTCATAGCTAATCTTAGCCTAAAATATTCAAAATTAAATTTAAAAATAATTAACTTGTTTACATTGACAAACGAGTATTTTTTTGCTTATAATTAAATGTTTAAGTAATAAAAAAAGGTCGAAATAAAAATATTAAAAAACATTTGTCATCCTGAACTTGATTCAGGATCTTTCCGTGTATTTACTTTTGAAAGATTCCGGATCAAGTCCGGAATGACAGTTGATAATTAATTATATAAATTATGTATATTAAAAAAAGATTTAGAATATTTTTGGGATTGTTGTCTGTATCTTTGGTAATTGGTGCAGGGTGCAATACGCAAGTAAGTGATAGTAGAGAAGGGGTAAATACAGAGCCAATCAAGATTGGTTTTATTGGTCCTTTGACAGGTACTGCTGCAAGCCTCGGTGAAAATATGAGAACCGCTGTCGAGATTGCTCGTGACGAAGTAAATGCTGAGGGTGGAATAAATGGTAGAGCGTTACAAATAATTTTTGAAGATGGTCAGTGTGGTGCCGAAGGTTCAATAAGCGCTGGTAATAAATTGCTTAGCATTGATAAGGTAGATATTTTAATGCCAATTTGCTCAGGTGAAGTATTAGGGCTCGCTCCAATTGCCGAAGCTAAAAAAAGAGTACTCTTGTCTCCTGTGGCTACGAGTCCAGATATTACTAGTGCTGGAGATTATATTTTTCGTTTAATGCCATCAGATCATTTTCAAGGAAAATTTGCCGCGCAGTATGTTTATGATGTTTTGGGTGTAAAAAAAGTTGCTGTCTTGTTTGAACAAATTGATGCAACTGTTGGGGTTAAGAATGTGTTTACAGAAAACTTTTTAAAAATTGGCGGTAAAGTAGTTATTGAAGAAAGTGTTTTAACAGGGGAAACAGATATGCGTTCCTCAATTGTTAAGATTAAAAATTCTGGAGCGGAGTTTGTATATTTTGCTAGTTTTCCTGATGTTGGTATGGTGGGTTTAAAGCAGATGAAAGAATTAGATGTAGGTTTACCAATTTTTGGTGTTGATACTTTTGATGATGCAAATATTCCAAGCATGCTTGGTTCTTCATCTGATGGAGTTAAATATTCTGTAGCAGCTAATCAAGATTTACCAGAAGTGTTTGTTGATAAAATGTCCAAAAGAACAAGTGGAGAAGAGATTGCAGTTTATTCACCTCGTGTTTATGATGCGGTAAAAATTTTGGCGAGTATTATGACTAGAGTTGGAACTGATAATGAGAAAATCAAAGAAGAATTATATGCTCTTCGGGATTATCAAGGTATCGCAGATATTTATACGCTTGATGAGAATGGGGATGTAGCAATTGCAAATTACAAGGTTAAACAATATCAAGGTGGAAAGATTATAGAATTATAAATTTAAAATTAAAAAACAAGCTTTTTAATATGAGCTTGTTTTTTAATTTGAAGTTTTTTTAATTAGGTAATAAGTCCCACATAATTTTAAAAGTAGATTTTTGTAATTCGTTTATTTCTTTACTTTCTATAATAACTCCAACAAAATCTGGGACATAAGTAATTAAAGCAACTTTATTTGCATAAATTTGTATATCTGCCTTAAATTCAAGCGGTTTATTAACTAATTTGATTTCTCGTAATTTTTGTGAAGCATCTTTTGTCCAAGCTAAAGAAGCTTTTGATCTAGGAGCTATTACTCTACTCCTTCTTTTTCTTTTAATACGCTCTGCAATATATTCATCAGCGAAATCTTTAGGAAAAATCTCATCAAAATTTTCCATACCAGTATAAGAATAAATAATCTCTCCTTCTTTTGAAGAATTTAAAGTATCCCAATACAATTCTTTTAAACCGCCTTCTCCTTCAAAGTAAGTTATCTTTGGTTTGTTGGGTAATATATTATGAATTGCCTCGAGCTCGGGAATTAAATTTTTAATTTTATTTTGTTTTTCTTTCAACACTAGTTCTAACTTTGAAACATCTTCTATAAAGAAAAATTTCTTTTTATTTTTAAAAGTTGTTTTTACTAAACCACTCCTAGTTAGATTGGGTAGAAGATTATAAACTGTAGATCTTTTTATTCCTGATTTTTTGGATATATCTATTACAGTACCTTCTCCAATCTCAAGAAGAGCAGTATAAACACTAGATTCTTTTTCACTTAAACCAGAATTTTTTTGTAGAGAATTAATTATTTTATGCATAATGTTTAAATTTGCCTCCCAAAATAGACACTTTTTTATATTAAAACTATAGCTTATCTAAGCAAAATTGTCAATAACCATAAGTAATTGAATATAACTTTGACAAAAAAATAAACAATTATGCTAATGTTTCTTTTAAAGGTCGGAATAAATATAAAAAAATAATTAAAATAAATTATATTAGATTATGAAAAAAATTACTTTATTATTGTTTTCTTTACTATTTATTGGGGGTTGTAGTACTATCTCTCACAAAAATAAAGAAATACAACAATTTTCTAAATCTCTACCGGAAAAAATTACTATTGGTTATATAGGTCCTCTAACAGGAGATGCAACAGTATATGGAGAAAATGAACGCGATGTAATAAAATTTGCTTTGGAAGAAATTAAAAAAACTAAATTACCTAATACTGATATAGAGGTAATTTATGAAGATGGTGGATGTAATGGCAAAGATGCTGTATCAGCTGCTCAAAAATTAGTAAATGTTGATCAAACAAAAATTATTTTAGGAGGAGCATGTAGTGGAGAAACACTCGCTATCGCGCCAATAACTGAAGAGAAAAATATTTTACTCTTCTCGGCATTTTCAAGTAGCCCGGATATTCGCTTTGCAGGAGACTATGTATTTCGCAATAGTCCATCGGATTTTGAAATGGCACGTGATATCGCTCAGGCTATTATAAAAGATGGTAGGAGAAAAATTGCAATCATAACTGAAACCACTGATTTTGCTAAAGGAATTGAAAATAATTTACTAAATGAATTAGAAACAAATGGAATACAGATTGTTGCTAAAGAATATTACAACTCAAATGATAATGACTTTCGTACTCAACTAACAAAAATTAAAGCAGCAAATCCAGACGCATTATTTATTAATCCACAAAGCGGTAAACCTGCTGGGCTTATCGCCAAGCAAGCATTTGAACTTGAAATTAAATCTTCTTTATACGGAGGTAATTCATTCAGTGATCCGCAAGCACTTAACACCGCCGGAGTATCAGTCAATGGATTAAAATATATAGATGCACCAGGATTAAGCAAGGATAATATTTATGCACAAACAATTTTGTCACAATATATAAAATTATATGGTAAACCAGCAAGTGAATGGCTCATTGCTACCCGATATGATTCAATGTTATTAATTGCAGATGCAATTAAATACTGTAATGAAATAAACACAGATTGTATTCGTGATTATCTTTACAATCTAGATACGTACACAGGAATGGCTGGAACATATTCCTTTGATAAATATGGAGATCCAGTTGGATTAAAATATGTGGTTAAAGAAATTACAGACGCAGAAAACGGTATTATAAAAGAACTATAATATATAATAAAAAACACAAAACCAGCCTTTTGGCTGGTTTTGTGTTTTAAAGTTTATAATAACAGTTTTTAACTTGGCAATAGATCCCACCAACTTTGCCAAATACTTTTTAAAGTTTGAGCGATGGCTGCGTCTTCTACAATCACGCAAGCATAGGGTTTACGAAAAGAAATCATGCTTACCTTATTTCCGTAGATATTAATTTCCGTTTCAAAGTTTATTTTATCAACGAGCTTCGTTTCTCTTAGTTGTTTTTTATCTAATCTTTTTGCCTCCTTACCTCTTGGCCCGTTTTTAGCTATACAATAAAATTTTATTCCTTTTTTAATCCTTCTTTCCGGAATGGTCCATAGAAATTCTTCATCTTGGCTCAAAAACATTTTTTCATAATCAGAAAAACCATAAATAGGGTGTCCTTCTTTCACAAGGTCGGCATAGGCTGTTTTTATTCCCTCTTCTCCTTGGTAAAATTTAACCTTTGGTTTGTTGCCGGGTAAATTAAATATCCCCATTAACTCTGGTAATGAATTTTTTACATTTTTTAAATTATCCTCTGCTTTTTCTATAAGCAAATTAGGGTCTTCCGGGATAATCAAAGTTTTACCCTTACTTTTTATTTCCGAAAAAAATCCTTTCTCTTTCATCTCGGTTAAAAAATTATAAATACTCGTACGCTTTATACCTGATTTTTCCGAGAGCTCTTGAATTGTAGCGGTACCTAACTCCAAGCAAGCAAGATAAACTTTTACTTGTTTCTCGTCTATTCCAAGTGTTTGTAGAGTTTTTTCTAATTTCTTCATGTTTTTTGTGGATAAATAACCGTGTAATCTTAGCTAAATTATAGCATTGTCTATATTATAGACAATATCATACTGTAAGTATCTTGTCAAATACAGCTAATCTAAGCTAAAATTAATACTACTTAAAAAATATGTTCTTTTGCGTCTAAAGACTAGACAAAATCTTAAAAATGTAGTATGATGCATTGTTAAATAAATAACAAAACTAAAAAAGGTCGGTATAAACTTTAGATGTAATTAAATTAATAAATAAAATAAAAAATATGAGTAAAATAAATAAATTGTTACTTGCTAGTTTGATGTTGATAGTGTTTGTTGGTGCTGGGTGTGGAATACAAAATTCAAATACCGATAATAAGCAAGTAAAAAATGTAGAACCAATTAAAATTGGTTTTATAGGACCTTTAACTGGAGATGTAGCTGGACTAGGCGAAGTTATTAAAGCCGGTGTTGAAGTTGCTGAAAAAGAAATTAATCGTGCTGGTGGAATAGATGGGCGCAAGGTAAAGGTGATTTTTGAAGATGGAGCTTGTAGCGGTAAAACAGCGGTTAGTGCAGCTAACAAATTGGTAAGTGTAGATAAAGTAAAATTTATGATTGCTGGAATGTGTTCTGATGAAACACTAGCAATTGCTCCAATACTAGAGGCAAATAAAATCATCTCAATCTCACCAGTTTCTACCAATCCTGATGTTGCAGAAGCTGGAGATTACATCTTTAGAAATATTCCATCAGATTCATTCCAAGGTAATTTTGTGGCAAATCATATTAAAAATGAATTGGGAAAAACAAAGGTGGCAATTTTATTTAATAGTGATGGTAATTGGAGCGCTGGTATTAAAAATGCCTTTAAAGAAAAATTTCTTGAACTGGGAGGTATTATTGTCGCAGAAGAAAGTGCCTTATCAAGTTCTCATGATTTACGTTCTCAATTAAACAAAATCAAAAACTCAGATGCTGAGATAATTTATTTCCCTAGTCTTGTTGATTCGGCAATAGTTGGATTAAAACAAATTAAAGAATTAGAAATTGATATTCCAGTACTTGGTGGGGATGGTTGGGATGCAATAAAATTAAATAAAGAAGTTGGTTTGGCTGCTAATGGTGTTAAATATACAATTACATCAAATGCAGAATTGCCAGACTACTTTTTAAATGGAGTAAAAGAAATATTAGGAACAGACGATATGAATGCTTATGCCCCTCGTGCCTATGATGCATTAAATATATTAGTTAATGCAATTAAAAAAGTTGGGGATGACCCAACTGCAGTTAAAAATGAGTTATATAATTTAAAAGATTATCAAGGGATAGCTGATATCTATTCGATGGATGCAAATGGAGATGTCTCTAAAGCAAGCTATGATATTAAAGAATTTAGAGATGGTGAAATTATTAAAGTAAATTAAAACTACCCTCTAGCTATACAAAAAGCCTTCCTAAATTGGAGGGTTTTTTATTAGTAAAAAATGTCAAAGAATTCCGACAAAATAGCTTATCCACAGTTTTTTTATGTAAAACAAGCCATTTTCTGTCCAATAAAAAATAGAATATGATTGACATTTATTGTTTATAAGAGTAGAATGAATTGTTAAGATATCAAGATGATAAATAACAAAAAATAAAAGGTCGAATATTTTTATAATAAATAAATAAATAAAAAAATATGAAAAATAAATTATCAATATTATTTACAAGCTTCTTTGTAATAATTTTACTTGGAGCTGGTTGTGCATCTGTGAAACAGGAAGGGAATACAGATGAAAAAGTAATCAAATCTACAGAACCAATTAAAATTGGATTTATTGCTCCTTTAACAGGGGATGCAGCAACTGTTGGTGAAAGTATGAAATATGCTATAGAAATAGCAAGGGACGAAATTAACAATACAGGCGGAATTGATGGGCGCCAAGTAGAAGTAATTTTTGAAGATGGTGGGTGTGAAGCTAAAAAAGCAGTACTTGCTGGAACAAAATTAATTAGTGTAGATAAAGTGCCAGTAATTATTGGTGGTGCTTGTTCTAGCGAAACTTTGGCAGTTGCTCCTCTAGCAGAACAAGCTGGTGTAGTAATGATTTCAGCTGCTTCTACTAACCCAGATGTAACAAATGCTGGGGACTTCATATTTCGTTTTATTCCAGATGATACTTATCAAGGAAAATTTGCTGCCGAACACCTATACAGCACTAAAGGCTATAAAAAAATTGCCGTATTGTATGTTAATAATGATTGGGGTATTGGTATTAAACAAGTCTTTATACTAAAGGCAAAAGAATTAGGAGCTGAAATAGTTACTGAAGGAGCATACGCACAAGATGCTCGCGACCTTAGAACAGAACTTACTAAAGTAAAAAATTCTGGTGCAGATGTTCTATATTTTGTCGGTTCTAGCGAAGCTAGTATTCCAGCTTTAAAACAAATAAAGGAATTGGAATTAAATATTCCTATTTTTGGAGCAGACATGTGGGATGATCCAAAAATTCCTCAAGAAGCAGGTTTGGCTTCCGAAGGTGCTGAGTACACCGTAGCAGCTAACCTTAATTTACCAGAAGAGTTTATTCAAGAAATGAATACAAGAACAGGAGATACTCAAATTGGTACGTATCCACCTCGTGCTTATGATATTATGACAGCGCTTAAAAAAGTAATTACAAAAGTGGGGGATAATAGTACTAATATTAAACAGGAACTTTATAAATTAAAAAATTATAAAGGAATTGCAGATGTTTACACAATGGATGAAAATGGTGATATGACAGGCTCTAATTTTGTAATAAAAATATACAAAAACGGAGAACTAGCAGTAGTGAAATAAACAAATATTTTAAAAGACCTTGCAATTGTGAGGTCTTTTAAAATACCTAAAAAAACGGTATAATCTTACTATGGATATATTAATGCAATTAATTTTAAATAGTTTTATCGCTGGGTCAATTTATGCTCTAGTGACATTAGGGTTTAATTTAATTTATAGCACTACTAAATTTTTTAATCTAGCTCATGGAGCGATGGCAACTGTCGGTGGTTACACTGTATTTTATTTTTCTAAAACTTTAGGGTTAAATATATTGTTATCAGTTTTGTTTGGGCTTTTGGTTGCAGGTTTTGTCGGTTATTTAACCAACAAAATTGTATTTAAACCTTTGCGTAAACGAGGGGCAACAAATATGGTTTTAATTGTTGCATCTCTTGGTCTTTTAACAGCTATAGAATCTTTGATTGCAATTTTATTTTCTAGTCAATTTCAAACTCTTTCAAATAACCAAGTTACTCAAAAATTATTTCATATTTTTGGAGGAGTAGTAACTCAAACTCAAATTTTAATTTTTATCTCTAGTATTATAATAATGCTCGGGCTTATGTTTGTTTTAAAATATACATTATTTGGCAGTGCTGTTCGAGCAATTTCAGATGATGAAGAAGTTGCTAAAGTGATTGGAATTGATACTGATAAAATTTTAACAATAGTTTTTGTTGTTGGTTCTATTATTGCTGGTTGGTCTGGAATTTTAACTGGATTTGATACAGGTCTTACTCCCATATTGGGTATGGGGCTTCTTTTGAAAGGTGTGATTTCCTCTATCGTTGGTGGTGTTGGTCGGGTTGGTGGTGGAGTTTTGGGTGCTTTTATGTTGGGGTTTGTTGAAAACTTTGGCATTTGGTATATTTCGAGTGAATGGAAAGATGCAATTGCTTTTGGAGTTTTGATTTTATTTTTAGTGTTTAGGCCACACGGAATTTTTGGCAAAAAATAAACTATGGATTATCTAGTACACATTTTAATTTTATTTAGTATTTACGGAATGCTTGCAATAAGCCTTAATCTTGTTGTTGGTTATAGTGGTCTTTTGTCTGTTACACATGCAGCTTTTTATGGAATTGGTGCTTATGCCACCACCCTTCTGATGATAAACCTTGATTTAAACTTTTTCTTGAGTTTGCTAATTGGAATGGTTTTTAGTGGCGGAACTGCACTTTTAATAGGTTTGGTTTTGAGTAAATTTAAAGATGACTTTTACGCTATAGCCTCACTTGGGTTCAATGTTATTGTTTATAGTATAATGCTCAACTGGCAAACACTTACTCGAGGACCTCTCGGAATTCCAGCTATTCCCCGTCCAAGTTTATTTGGGTTTTCTTTTTTTGGAAATTTCTGGTTTTTAATTTTAGTTTTATTTTTTCTCATAATAACATATTTAATAGCAAGGTCTATTGTTAATTCATCTTTTGGAAGAGTGCTCAAAGCTATACGTGAAAACGAATTAGCAACTCAAATTTTTGGATACAATACAAAGTACTTTAAATTAACTATTTTTGTAATTGCTGCTGTAATGGCTGGAGTTGCTGGGAGTTTTTTTGCAAGTTATGTAAGTTTTATCGACCCGTCTACATTTACTATGCATGAGTCTATATTTATATTATCTATAGTTATTTTAGGGGGGCTTGCAAATTTAAGGGGTGCAGTTCTTGGTGCTTTTATTTTAATAATATTACCAGAAGCACTGCGTTTCTTAGGGTTACCAAACGAAATTGCAGCTCAATCCAGACAATTAATATATGGAGTAATTTTGGTTTTACTGATGCTTTATCGACCACAGGGATTGATAGGAGAATTTAAATTAAAATAATATGGAATTAAAAATAAAAAACCTATCTAAAAGTTTTGAGGGAGTAAAAGCAGTTGATGATTTATCCTTAGAATTAAAGTCTGGAATAGTAAATGGAATTGTTGGTCCGAACGGTAGTGGAAAAACAACCTTTGTAAATCTTTTGTCTGGGCTTTTACCATACGACAAAGGAGTAGTGGTAATTGAAAATACAAAAATAAAAAAAATGAAACCATTCGAAAGTCTTGGATATGGAGTAACTCGTACCTTTCAAGATGTGAGACTTTTTGAACAAATGAAAGTAATAGATAATATTCTAATAGTGCTAACTAAAAAAGATGTTTTTGGATCTTTGTTTGAAAGACAATCTGATTATCAATTAAATACCGCTTTAGACATTTTAAAGAAAGTAGGTCTGTATAGTAAAAGAAATGAACTCGCTTTAAATCTTTCCTATGGGCAAAGAAAACTTTTAGAAATTGGTCGGGCACTAGCTACAAAATCTGATGTATATTTATTTGATGAACCGTTTGCTGGATTATTTAAAGAAATAAAAAAAGATGTGATAAAGCTAATAAATGAATTAAAAAAAGAAAACAAAACAGTTATTTTGATAGAACATGATATGGATTTAATCAGAGAATTAACTGATCAACTATTTGTAATAGATGCAGGTAAACTTTTAGCAAGCGGTAAATCGGAAGATGTTTTGGCAAATAAAAAAGTAATTAAAGCATACTTAGGTAATTAATATGTATAGTGAAATTTTACTACAACTTAAAGATGTGGCTGTACACTATGGTGGGGTAAAAGCCTTGGATGGAGTAGATATTAAACTTGATGAAGGTGAAGTAGTTGCTTTGATGGGTCCAAATGGTGCTGGAAAATCTACAATACTCAAAGCAATGTTTGGTTTAGCTCCCATTAAACGCGGAAGTGTTTTGTGGCACGAAACTAAAATAGAACCTATTACTCACAAATTATCCAAGCTTGGAATTGCTTTTGTACCGCAAGGGCGACGAGTTTTTTCTTCTTTAACTGTTGAGGAAAACCTAAGTATGGGAGCATTTAATATTAAAGACAAACAAGAATTAAAAAGGCGTACCAAAGAAGTTTTAGAAATTTTTCCAGGATTAAAAATAAAATTAAATAAAAAATCAGGCACTTTGTCTGGTGGACAACAACAAATGTTGGCGTTAGCTCGAGGCTTAATGATAGAACCAAAAGTCTTGCTTTTAGATGAGCCATCTTTAGGGCTGTCTCCTAAATTTGTAAGCCAAGTATTTGAAAAAATTAGAGAAATTAACGAGAGACATAAAACTGCTATCATGATAGTAGAACACAACATTAAATCTGTTTTGAGTATTGCTGAGCGCGCTTATATTTTGGATAAGGGTAAAATTGTTGCTCAGGGTGAAACTGAAGAAATTTTAAATAGTGATATTTTGGAGAAAGTCTTTATGGGCAAAATGTAATAAATTTCAGGGATTAAAAAACAGATGCGAGTTGATATCTGTTTTATTATTTGTTTATGCTTTTTCGGATTCTTTTCCCATTTGTTTCCAAGCGAGTTTAAAAATTATTTTTAGGAAGTTTGCAAAATTTTCACTTTGAATTTCGTAAGCTACCTTTTCATTTTCTTTAGTTAGAAAACTAATTATCTTGTCATCAAAGATTAGTACTTCTCCGGCTGTAAGCTTGTCGTCTTCTGGGTCAAGCCAACGGTAAGTTGTGTTTGCTTGTCTTTCTTTTTTACCTTTATAAATCTTCTCCCACCAATATTTAGCAGTATCGCTTTTAATAGCAATTATATTTTCTTTTATACCTCTTTTAAATCTTTCGTCAGATTGATCTTCTCCCATTTCACCAAAAGTTTCTGCGTAATTTTTTAAATTGAGAACAGAATAAATTGTTGATTTTGAATCATACACATGGTGATACATTTTTATCATTTTCTCTTCACCTTTAACAAACTTGATAGTTGGTTTTAAATCAGTTTTATAAATTGTGTTTAGGTCTGGCATTGATTCGTCAAGTTCTTGTAGGTTTTTTTCGATTATATTCTTTTTATTTTTTAGATAGTTTTTTAATCTTACAGGTGGTTCTGCAATATATATTTTTTTATTTGACTTAACACGGTAGACGAGACCATGTAAAGATAATTTTTCTAGAATATCGTAACTGGTAGTACGATTAAGATTGGCATCACTGCTAATTTTTGTTACAGTGCTTTGCCCAAGTTCGAGAAGAGTAAGGTAGACAGTTGCTTCGTTTTCGCTTAATCCGAACTTTTTAATTTTGTTTAATAGAATTAAGTTCATATATTTTTAATTTTTATATTTTAATTGTACTACTCTTTTTAAAAATCGTCAAAAAGCAATGACATTTACATAGTTTTTTTGTATCTTTTCTTTTAAATTAGGTAAAATATTAAATATTTATCTTTGGTTTAGTTTTGACATTTTGTATAAAATTTATTTATACCTATATCTTTGGGGAATTTGAAAAGCTTTCCTTTTTGTCTAAAATAAGGTAAAATAACTGTATTATGAGTACAAATAAAGAAAAATTAGTAATAATCGATGGGAATGCGATTGTTCACAGGGCATATCACGCTATTCCTCCTTTAACAAATAAAAAAGGAGAAATGGTAAATGCTGTGTATGGATTTGCGTCGATGCTTCTTCGTGTTTGGAAGGATATAGACCCTAAATACATGGTTGTTACTTTTGATATGGCTGGAAAAACTTTTCGTCATGAGAAATTTGTAGAATACAAAGCAACTCGCAAAAAAGCTGATCCAGAACTATACGATCAAATTCCAATGTGTCACGAGTTAGTTGAAGCTTTTAACATTCCTATTTTTGAAAAGGCTGGTTTTGAGGCTGATGACTTGATTGGAACCATTTCAAAAATGACTGATGATTTAAAAGGTGTTGAGTCATACATTGTGACAGGAGATAAAGATACTATTCAGCTTGTTGATAAAAATACATTTGTATATACTTTGGGACGAGGGATAAATGATATTATTATTTATGATGAAAATAAAGTGAATGAGAAGTTTGGGTTTTCTCCAATTCAAATGATAGACTTTAAAGCTTTTGCCGGTGACCCTTCGGACAATATTCCAGGAATAAAAGGAATAGGTGCAAAGACTGCTACAAAGCTTATTCAAGAATATGGTGGAATAAAAGAAATTTACAAAGGGTTGGATAAATTAGAAGAAAAAGGATTTAAAAAAGGACAGATTCAAAAAATAACTGAAGGAAAAGAATCTGCCGAGATGAGTTATGATCTTGCAACGATTGATTGTGAAGTTAAGGGTTTGGATTTTAAATTAAAAGATACAACTTTAAAAGAATTTAACAAACAAGATGTTTTGGATTTGTTTCAAGAGTATGAATTTGTTAGTTTGCTAAAAAGAGTTCCAGGAATGGAGAATGAAGCTCAAAAGTTTAACCCTAAAACAAAAAAAGAATCAAAGAAAAAAGTTGAGTTTAAATTTACAGAGATTAAAACAAAAGAAGAAGTTGAAAATTTGATTAAAAAAATTGAGAAGAAGGGTGAATTTGCTTGCAAAGCGCTAACCTCTGGAACAGATTTGTTTACCTCAAAATTAACAGGCTTGGTTTTTGTTATTGATGATAAAAGTTATTATATTCCGTCTTTACTTGTCATCCCGGCCGTAATGGAGGGATCCCTTAGTAAACTTTTTAATAATAAAAAAATAAAATTAATTGGACACGATTTAAAAAAACTGATTAAAGTACTCGCGGTTTATTGTCATCCTGAGCAAAGCGAAGGATATAAAACAGATTCTTCGGGCAAGCCTCAGAATGACAAGTGTGGTATTAAAGTGAAAAATCAAATATTTGATACTATGCTTGCGTCGTACTTGTTAAACCCAGGGAGTCGCGCTCACAAAATTGATGCTGTAGTGTTTAAAGTGTTGGGAATTGAATTACCAAAAGACAATGGGCAAAATAGCTTGTTTGGGGCTGACCCAAAACAAGAGGCAAAGGAATTAGAATATATTTATCAAATTAAAGAAATTTTAGAGAAAGAATTAGAAGATAATGAGGATTTGGGGTTACTTGAAAAAGTAGAAGGTCCACTTGTAAAAGTTTTGGCTGCTATGGAATTAAATGGAGTTGCGATTGATTCTAGTATGCTGATAAAAATGCAAAAAGATGTAGAGAATCAGATTAAAAAAATTACTAAGAAAATTTATGATCTTGCAGGTGGAGAGTTTAATGTTGCTTCTCCAACCCAGCTTCGTGAAATTTTATTTGAGAAATTAGAAATTCCAACCAAAGGAATCAAGAAAGGAAAGACTGGTTTGTCGACCGGTGCATCAGAGTTAGAAAAACTTTGGGGGATGCACCCAATCATTGAAAAGATTTCTGAATTTCGTGAATTATCAAAATTACAAAATACATATATAAGTGTTTTGCCAGGGATTGTTAATAAAAAGACGGGTAGAATCCACACAACATACAATCAGGCTGTAACTGCAACTGGGCGATTGTCATCTAGTGATCCAAATTTACAAAATATTCCTGTGAAGACTCCTCTTGGAAGAGAAATTAAAAAAGCATTTGTGGCAGAGAAAGGGAATGAGCTTGTAGTGGCTGATTATTCTCAGATTGAGCTTCGAATTGTGGCATCTTTGTCCAAAGATAAAAACATGATTGAGATTTTTGAGCAGGGTGAGGACATCCACAAGGCAACGGCAGCGATTGTAAATGGAGTAAAGTTAGAAGATGTAACAGATGATATGCGTCGGGCCGCTAAAGCAGTTAATTTTGGCGTTTTGTATGGTATGGGTGTTTATGGTTTGAGTCAGGGGGCAAAAATTTCAGTTGTAGAAGCAAAAGATTTTATTACAAAATATTTTGAAAAGTTTTCTGGGGTTAGAAAATATTTAGACAATACACTTGAGCTTGCAAAAGAAGAGGGGTATGTTGAAACCTTGTTTGGACGTCGTCGATATTTGCCAGAGTTGCATGCTTCAAATTTTCAAGTTAGAAACGCCGCACAAAGGATGGCAATCAATCAACCAGTTCAAGGAACAGCAGCTGACTTAATGAAAATGGCGATGATCGAAGTACAAGAAAAAATTGATTGTCATCCTGAACTTGTTTCAGGATCTGTTAGAATGCTTCTTCAAGTTCATGATGAAATTGTACTTGAAGTTAAAAAAGGATTGGAAGACAAAGTTGCAAAACTTGTTAAAGACACAATGGAAGGTGTAGTGAAAATGAATGTTCCTGTTGTTGTAGATGTAAATATTGGAAAGAGGTGGGGGGATATTCACTAATTTAAAAAAATATGGAAAATGAATCATATATAAATATAGCAGAGAAAGAAAGTAATTCTATGGAAGATTATAAACTTTTTCAAGAAGTTTCTGAATCAAGTGAAGAGGATTTAAAAAGAATGATTAGTTTTTTTGAAAAATTAGATAATGAAGGAGTTATTAATTCTTATGAGATGGCAAATAAAATAAGAGAATTTTTAATAGAGGGAGGTTTTAGTTATGATGACAAAGTTTTTTCTATACAAGATATGATAGATAATAAGAAAGGAAATTGTTTAGGATTAAGTTTGCTTATTGGTTCCGAATTAAAAAGACGTGGTTTTGAACCGGAATTTGAGATAATAACACACCCAAAAGATGCAATAGATAAGCAAGATAAAAAATTATTTGAAGAATTGTATCAAGGTGGTCATTTTGATTATGACAAACCAGTTTTACCAGATACACAAGCGGATTTTCCAATTTACAGATTTGCTCCATTAGAGCACCCCTCTTTGGTTTTGGATGGAAAAAGATTTGAAACAACAGGTTTAGAAGATATTGAAGAGGCTCCAGACTGGGATTTGGATGCAGAAACAAAAAGAAAAGCAGAATTTAAAGAGGTGGCAAGTAATGTTTATTTGGATAAAGCTAAACAATTATTAAATGAGGGCAGTGATGATTTTGATTTACTTGAAGAGCTTGCTAGAAAATGTTTAGAATTAGATTCAAAAAATAAAGAAGCCTGGGCTTTTTTATGGGAATTAGGTTTGATCAAAAAAGAAGATGATTTAATTGAAGAAGGAAAAGATAATTATTTGAAATTAGGTGGTAGTGATTCAAGATTTTATTATAAAGCCTTTTTAATGACTGGTGATGAAAAGTTTTTAGATAAAGCCTTGGAAGAATTTCCAGAATACATCGAGCCTTTTATGGTAAAAAAGGTTTTAGCTATTGAGGGTAGTGATAAAAAAGAGGCAAAGTTTAATTTTGCAGTTGCTTCTTGGTGTGTGGCAAATTCCAGTGTTTATAATCTAAAAAATTTTTATAAAAAATATCACAAACAAATTAAGGATTTATTTGGGAGTGGTGAGTACAAAAGGGTTGTAAAAAAGTAGGTGTTTAACACCTTGACAAAACATTAGGTTTGTGATATAGTGACTAGTCACAAACATAAACCAAGGAGGTTTGCAGTGCCAAATTCAGGTAATAAGCCACCAGTCAGTCGTATGAGAATGGAAATGGTGCAAAAGCCAGGTTTTAAAACTTTGCAGATACAAAGTTTGGTGATGACACCTAAGGTTGCAAAATTTGTCGACCAGAAGAAGGTAAAGCGACAAACGTTGCTTCCAACATCTCGGAATAAGTCCGAGAAAGAAGGAGAAAGTGACTCAAGACTCTTGGGGTAAAAGGCGAATGCCTTTTACCCCTATTTTTTTATTTTAAAATTATTGACAAAAACACTTTTTAGTGCTAGATTTATAATGGATTTAGATTTTTTAGTTTCGTTCTTTTAAAAGTTACAAACAATAGTTTGTCTAAAGTTTATAGAAAGAGAGGCGTATAATGATGTTGCGTACAGAATTTCCGAAAGGGTATAGTAAAAGTATTTTTGTGACATTTTTATTTTTTTTAGTATTATCAGTATTGGTTCCAACAGAAACAGAAGTGGCGTATTTTAGGATAACCATTTGCGTGTTGTATTGTGTAGTGTTAGTTTTTTTGCTAATTTTTCTTTTTTTAAGTTTAAATAAAAGAATTTTCAAAGAAGATTTTGGTAAATATTGGTTTGTTCGGGAAGGTAGGGTTCGAATTGCCAAAGTTGGTTATTTTTATTCTTACATTTCGCTTGTGAAAATTAATAAGAGTGAACAAGTGCCGTTACTTGGTACAATGTGGTGTAACCTGGTGCATCCATATCAAACCTGTTATGCTGACTTTAATAAGAATAAAAAAATTACACGAGAGATCGTGCAACAGTTTGTGGAATGGTGTGAGGAGGCACCTTATTATGGAGGCAATGAGTTGTTAAAAGAGTATTTACAACAATCTGCCCAAAACATAAATTTGCCATTTGAAATTAAGTTTTGATTTCTTAAAAATAAGAGAGGAGTAAGGAAGGTGCAAACCTTCCTTTTTTATTTTGATTGTTTTATTTAATTTTCCTTATCATCTTTTTAATTTCTTCCAAGTCTGCTTGCATATTTCGGATTTCTCTTTCTGTTTTTCTATCAATTTGATAATCATATTTTGCCATTGCTCTATCTACCTCTGATTGTCTATTTTGACTCATTAAAATTATAGGAGCTTGCAAGGCAGATACACATGAGAGAGTAAGGTTAAGTAGTATAAAAGGATATGGGTCCCAGCCTTGTTGCCATCCCCATAGATTTAATCCAATCCAAATAAAAATGTATAATAAAAATAGAATAATAAAAGTCCAACTACCCATAAAACTTGTCATAGAATCTGAAGATCTTTGACTGATGGTTAATTTCTTCTTTGGGGTTAGAGCGGGAGGAGTAATCTTTTTGTTTTCATTTTTTTGCTTAAACATAATTTATGTTTATTATTAATATTTTAAGTATATCATAAAATTTAAAAAAAATCTCGGAGGCCGAAGCCCCCGAGTTAACGGATAGCTGTTACTATAGCTTCCATTTCTATTCGGTGTTGAATGGAGATATTGTGAAATCCTAGCTCTTCCAACACTCTAACCTGTTCGGCTTCTGTAATTTTTCTTGCTTCATCTTCCTGATAGTGTTTGGTCCATTCTTGTTTGAGGTCAGAGCGACCAAGCTTGTCCAAAATAACAAAAGATTTAATGCGGTTTTCAAGATCGGTTTTGTGTAAGAGATGATTGTCTCTGGCATATTTGTCTCCAGATATAAACAGCCCACCTTTTTTTAATATTTTGGCTATTTCTACAAATAATTTGTTCTATATTCTGGGTTTAAATTGTGGATTGTTAATACTGAAACAAATACGTCAATAGATTTTTTAGGGGTTAACCTAAGTGCAAGTAGTAAGTCTTCTTTTTTAAAATTAACCCTGCTAGCTTTTTTCGCCAAGATTTGTTCGGCTTGTTTTATCATCCTTTCTTCGTTGTCTACTGCCAGTAGTGTAATGCGTTTATCCGCATTAAGTATGTATAGAGTAGATATTCCCGAGCCCGAGCCACCTTCTATGGCTTTAATGTTGTCAGTTTCTAATGAGGTAGAATATTTTTTAATCAGCTTACCAACGGTTTTTTTAAAGTCGTTGTAATGTGATATTGCCATATTAAAAATTTCGTATTCACTACCCAACACATTGGCAAAACGATCAGTTTTCATGTTTTTTTCTCCAAAAAAGTAGAAAAAATCTCGGAGGCCGAAGCCCCCGAGAGTACCTGAGCAGTATCTAGTTAAAACTATAGGACAACTGCGGTGAGAATGTCATAGACAAACCTCCAGAACCATCGTTAAAGAACTTTCTTCCCACTCCAATTCCAAGTGCAAATGAGATCTTTTCGGAAATTGCACAAAATGGATTTATACTCGTGGCGAGTACATGTGACATTTTGTCTGCACCCCAACCAGGAGAATTTTTGTAGAGGAAGCTGTATCCAATACCCCAACGTTTAGACAATTTCCAACCAGGACCAAAGGCGAATCGTAAAGATGGTTTGAATTTGGTTGACCCAAAATCAATTCCAACCTTAGTTAAAAAAGTGGTCTTGCCGGGTAATCTCCAAATCAGAGTGTAGTCCATTCGGTGGTTCAAGCCAAGAGCCTTTGGATCTTTTTCGAGTGTGAACCCGCCAGACATTGATGCGTCAATACGTTGTTTGATGATTGGACTTTGTACTCCTTCCTGTGCCCAAGCATTATTGGTTAAAAGTACAAGTAAAGTAAATGTGGCGGATAGTAATCGTTGCATGTTTTCTCCTTGTTAGATGTTCATTTTTTTAGTTTTTTAACGTGTGTCTTTGTACTCTCTATGTAGGTGGTAATTTTCCACCAATTTTCATGACTCACAGATTCAGGTCTTTCCTTTGCCAATGCTTTATTTAAGTTTTTTAATATCTCAAGATAGTTTTGTTGGTTACAAATATAATTATATTCTTGTATTTCTTTACATGTAATTTGTATCTTTTTCACCAATGAGTCATGTGAATATAACTGAAATTCTTTTAATAACGAAATTAAATAATCTGATTTTGTTACAGAACGATTTTCTGATAAATCGAATGACATTTGCTCACCTCCTAGGTAGTTGTTAATGTTCGTCTTCTCTATCGGATATTCATTTATATCATAAAAAAGTATACAAGTCAAGCTTAAACTGTGGATAATTTGGCTAAGTTTAGCTAAAAACTTGTCAAAAATCTTCTGACTATTATTAATTATACTTGACAAATTTAGCTAAGTGTAGTAAAATAAAGTTATCATAAAAATTATGACAATATGGCAAAAACATTAGAAAAATCATTAAAAAGTCTTGGTTTTGGCAAAAATGAGATAAAAGTATATCTTGCACTCTTTGTTTTGGGTAAAGTAAAGGCTGGAGAAATTATAGATTATACTAACTTACACAGGAATTTAGTCTATACTACCCTTGAAAATCTGGAAGAAAGAAGGTTGATCACTAAAGTATTAGTAAATGGTGTGGCAGAATTTTCGCCAAATGAACCAAGTAGTTTATTAGAAGAAATTCAAAATAAAGAAGATTTGGCAAAAGAAATAATTCAAGAGCTTGAAAAAATAAAAAAAGAATCATCAAGAGAGGTTACTGTGTATGAGGGTATAGACGGAATCAAAAGAGCAAGAAAACGATTTTTAGATTTGCCTGCTGGAGAAACTTTTTATGTGATGGGTGCTACTAATTTAAGTACTAGCCCTAAGATGGAAAAATTTTGGCAGTGGTTTCACAAGAAAAGAGATGCCAAAGGTATTAAATTAAAAATTTTATTTGAGAAGAGTAAAGAAAAAAATATTGAAGAAGCTGTAGAATGGAGAAATAATTTAAAAAATTCAGAAGCTAGATATTTACCTTTTAGTATTGAATCTCCAATTTGGATGGCTTTTTGTCAGGATAGGTTTGAGTTTGGAATTCCAGGAGATAATCCATTAACTTTTTCTATTAAAAGTAAAGAGGCTGCTGCTGGTTTTAGAAAATATTTTGAGTATTTTTGGAATCAAAAAAATCTAACTCTAGAGGGAGAAAATGCTTTTGAAGATTTGTGTGATTTAGTATTGCAAAATGAAAATGAAAATTTATATGTTATAGGAGCAAATGGACTTATATGGCAAGATTATAAAGAGGAACTTGAAGAATTTAATTTAAAGAGAATAAAAAATAAAAATAAAATTTTTAGATTAGATACTTTTGATCGTTATAAAAATAAACCAGGTGTTAGTCTGTACGCAGAATCTAAAAGATTGCCTAAAGGTTTTGAGGGGTCTATGGTTTTGTGGGTATTTGGTGACTATGTTGCAACTATTATTTGGGGTAAGCCAACTACTATTTTTGTGGTAAAAGATCACGAAGTTGCCAAACATTATTTAAAATACTATAATGCATTAGCTAATATCTCGACAGAATATTAAAATAGTTGACAATTGAGTTGACAAGTTTATATGTATATGGTATTATAAAACTTGTAAACAATCATATAAACACCTATGGATATAAAAAAGCTAATTTTAGCTAAAATTAAAGAAAAGGGACAAGTAAAGTCGGCTGATATCATTAAAGCGACTAGTTTTTCGCGTGCATATGTAAATCGGTTTTTACAAGAGTTGCGTGATGAAGGTAAAATTATTTTAATAGGCGAAACAAATAAAGTTCGCTATGTTTTCGCTAGCCAAAAAGAAATAGAGAAAGCAAAAAAAGAAATTCTAGATTGGCAGAGAACTTTTAAAAATAAAGATTTAAAAGAAGACCTAATTTTAAAACAAGTTAAAAAAGAAACTGGAATTTTTATTGATTTACCTAAAAATATAGTAAATATTTTGGAATTTGGTTTTTTGGAGATGTTAAATAATGCGATTGAACATTCAAAATCAAAAGAGATATTTGTTAAGATGTTTAAAGATAAAGAAGATTTGGTTTTTACTGTTCGTGATTGGGGGATTGGTATTTTTAATAATATAAAAAATAAAAAAGGTTTAAAAAATGATTTGGAAGCGATAGAATTTTTACTTAAAGGTAAACAAACAACAGATCCAAAACATCATACTGGACAAGGGATATTTTTTACATCAAAAATAGCTGATTCTTTTACAATACGTAGTTTTAAAAAAATATTACGTTTTAATAGCTTGCTTGATGAAGTTTTTCCAGAAGATTCTAGCGCGGAGCACGAAGGTACTAGAATAGTTTTTAGAATTAGATTAAAATCAAAAAGGACAACAGAAAAAGTGTTTAGAAAATATACCGATGAAGATTTTGAGTTTACAAAAACTAAAATTACTGTAAAACTATATAAGATAGGTGTTAAGTTTATTTCTCGTTCGGAAGCTCGTCGTTTAGTAATCGGTTTGGATGAGTTTAAAGAAGTATTACTTGATTTTAAAGATGTGGAGACTGTGGGTCAGGGTTTTGTGGATGAAATATTTAGGGTGTGGCAAAATAATCATACAGACATCAAAATAAAATATGTTAATGCAAATGAGAATGTTGAATTTATGATAAAAAGAGCACTATGATTATATATCTTTACGGTGAAGATTCATTTCGAAGCCGAGAACAACTAAAGAAAATGGTAGGAGAGTTTAAGCAAAAGCGTGACCCGCAGGGTTTGAACGTTGTTTCGATTAATTGTGCAAAAGAAGATGGTTCTAAAATTTTAAATGAAATGATGTCCGCTCCGTTTTTAGCAGAAAAAAGAATGGTTGTTTTGGAAAATCTATTAACAAACAATGATAAGGATTTGTTAGGAGCTATTTTAGAAAAAGTTAAAGAAAAAAAATGTCCAGAAGATATTATTTGGATTTTTTATCAGGGAGATAAGTTATCAAGAATTAAAGAGGTAAAAGATCTAGAAAAATTATTACAAAAAGAAAAGTTTGCACAAAAGTTTGATTTATTAAAAGGGGTGCAGTTTACAAATTTAATTAAAAAAATAATTGATGAGGGTGATGGGAAAATACAAAACGATGCTGTGAATTATCTTTCTCAAAATGTTGGATCAGATATGTGGTATTTAAAAGGTCTTGTTAATCAATTGGTGGCTTATAAAAATGGAAGTGAAATAGAATTAAAAGATGTAAAACTTTTTCTAGAGGAAGATATTGATGATAATATTTTTAATATGGTGGATGCTATTGTTTCTGGAAATAAAAAACTTGGGTTTAAATTACTTGATAAACAAAGAGAGATGGGGGAGGATGATATGAAATTATTTTTAATGATTTTACGACAATTTAGAATTTTGATTCAAATGAGAAGTTTTTATGAAGAAAACATAAATTCAAATAGTAACGATATGGCTAAAGTTTTGGGGATTCATCCTTTTGTTGTGAAAAAGAGTTTAGGAATGATGAAAAGATATGATTTGAATAAATTAAAGAGTCTTTATAACCAACTTCTTGAAATTGATATTAAAACAAAAACTGGAGTAGCACCCCAGTCTTTGATGATTGATTTGTTTGTTGTTAATGTTTAAAAAATAAAAAACCTATTTTCCTTCTTTAATTTTTTTTGCTTCCTCATCTTTATTATTTAGGTACTCAATTTGAGCTAAAATTATTTTTTTAAGTTCTTCAGCACTCATATTGGGAAAAGCTTCCATATATGCTCTTTTAAGATTTCTAAATAATTTTGCTTTCTTAATATCTGCCGCATCATTTCTTTCTATTATTTCTTTTGCTTTGTCTGCATTGATTATTCTTTCTATTGTTTCTATTTTCTCACCACCTGCTTCTTTTAATATTCTAAGAAGTTTTGATGCTTCTGCTCCTTCGTCAGCTTTTATGTGGTAGTCAGCAAAGTAATGTTTATCTGTTGATTCTGGGTCTATAATTGAATATCCAGCACTTATTTCTTGTTTTACATCATCACCCTCTGGCCTTTTTGTTAAATCTTGAATTTCCTCAAATTTATCTTGTAATATTTCTTGTACTTTTTTTTCTATTTCTTCGTCTGTTGCATTATTGTCAAATTCCATTCTCATAAGCATTCCAAACTCATCACCACTATAGTGTGCCATTGTGTCGTCTGGACGAGTAGTATTTATCATTGCGTTTGCAAAAGATTTTAATACTTTATCACCCTCGTCATGGCTGTAGTCGTCATTTACTATTTTAAAATCATCTAAATCAATATTTACAAGTATAATTATATTTTTTTTATTATTTTCGTTTTCTTGTGCTTTGTTAATTTCTCTTTCGAAAGCAATTCTTAAACCTTTTTTATTTGGTATTTCTGTTAAATTGTTTATTAACTCTTTTTTCTTGAGTTCTATGATTTTTTTGATTGTTCAATATCTGTTGTATTAGTACTTTCAAAATATTTTTTTAAAAATGATTTTATCTCATTTATAGTTTTTGTGTCAGCATCTTCCTTTGTGCATTTTCCATCTTCATTTACTTTTTTTATTTTGATTTCTCCATTTTCATCAACATTAATTTTGATGTTATGTGATTTTTCTAGTGTGTGTGTTGTTCTTTGGAGTGGTCCAGCTAAAAGATATTCTATATAAGTATTTTTTATTTCTTCTTTATTAAATTTACCATTTTCATCATTTATATCTTTTAAATTTAATTCTGCAAGCTCAAAAATGTTCATTTGCATATCTTCTACTCTTTTTTCTTGAGACATTGTACCATGTCCGTCGAATTCATTCATATATTTATTTTTTTAATTTAAAACTCACCTTTTTCAGGTGAGTTTATTATATCTTTATTTTGTTTTCTTTTCAACTTTCTTTTCTGTTTTTTTTGCAACCTTCATTTTGTTGATTGATTTTATCAATCTTGAAAGCTTACGAGCTGCTGTGTTTTTCTTGATAACACCTTTTTTAACAGCTTTGTCCAATGCTTTTTGTGTTTTTTGTGCTAGTTTTAAAGCATCTTCAGTTTTTGTAGCATTCTTTGTTTCTTTGATTGCGTTTCTAAAAGCATTCTTTCTCATTCTGTTTAAGGCTGCACGTTTTTTAGCTTGTCTTAAAGCTTTGGCAGCATTAGGTTTATTTGGCATAATTTATATAATTATATTGTTAATAACACTATTTTTATATTAATTCAAGTGAGAGCGAGTATCAATATAAGATTAGTGTCGATATATTAACAGATTTAGAGCAAAAAGTCAAGGGTTATCTTCCTAAATGGTGTTTTAGGGTATAAATCATATCTTCTTTTTGTTCTATCTCTGGTTTTGATGATTCACTGCCGAGTAACCATTCTAGATATCCTCTATCAGATTCTGCTACTTCTTCATAGGTTTTACCATTGTATTTACCAAAAGCGAAAGCTTTAATAAGTATTGGAGTGGTTGTTAACTCTGACATTTGCTTTAAAATTTCTTCCTGTGTTTCTAATCCAAATTTTTCTTTTACTATTTTTTCTAAGTGATAGTAAAGTGCTTCGAGTACTAAAATATCTCCCAGTGCATCATGTGGAGTAATTTCTCCTTCTGTTTTGAGGTCTAGTGAATAACGCAAGTATTGTAATTTGTGTTGTTCTGATTCAATTAAATGTTGAGAAACACGAAGTGTATCTATAAAGTGACTTGTTAAAACTCCTTCATTTTTTAATATGTTAATATCAAAAGGAGCATTGTGAGCAATAAGATAATTATCTTTTAAAATTTCTATTAACTTTGTTTTGTCTTCACTACCTTCAAAAGCAGGTTTATTTTTTGCCATTCCGGTAGTAATATGATGAATTGACATTGAACCAAAAGAAATTGGTACGGGTGGTAGGTAAATTTCATCAACTACCTCGTTTGTTTTTGAATCTTTATAAGCAAGCTGAACAAGACGAGCGTCTGCTCCTAAACCAGTTGTCTCTGTGTCTAAAAAAATTGGATGCATATTTATTTATTAAATTTTATTTAAGATTGTTTCTGAAACCATTATACCATCTATAGCAGACGATACAATTCCTCCAGCATATCCTGCTCCTTCACCAGCTGGATAAATTCCTTTAATATTAGATTCTTTAGTTTCTTTATCGCGAGTAATACGAAGTGGAGAAGATGATCTAGTTTCTATGCCAGTTAATAGAGCTCCAGGATTACTAAACCCATCTATTTTATTATTTAATTTTGGTAATGCTTCTCGGAGGCTTTCGGCAACAAAATCTGGTAAGCATCTATCGAGTGATGTAAGAGTGATATCTGGTTTGTAAGTTGGTTTTATACTTTTTAATTTATGAGATTTTTGTTTTTTCAAGAAATCTCCTACAGTTTGAGCTGGGGCATTAAAATTTCTCCCGCCTAGGTCAAATGCTTTTTTCTCCCATTTTTTTTGAAATTCTATTCCAGCGAGCGGGTGATCTGATTCAAAATCACTTGTCTTTACATTGACAAGTAATGCTGAATTTGAATTTTCTCCATCCTGGGCATACTCACTCATTCCATTTGTCACAATACAACCAACTTCCGATGTTGCAGGCATAACAAAACCCCCAGGGCACATACAAAAAGAATAGACACTACGGTTTTTATCACTGTGGCTTACGAGTTTGTATCTTGCTGTTCCAAGTTTTTCTTCTTGATAGAATTTGGCATATTGAGATTGATTTATCATTTCAGCTTTGTGTTCTATTCGGACCCCGATAGAAAATGGTTTTTGCTCTAAGTCTAATTTATTTTCATAAAGCATTTTGTAAGTATCGCGAGCAGAATATCCGATTACAAGAATAAGAGTATCTGTTTCGATAGTTTCTTTATTATTTAAAATTACGCTTTCTAATTTTTCTTTACTAATGTTTAAATTTGTTAAAGTTGTATTGAATCTAAACTCACCCCCAAGTTTGATAATTTGTTCCCTGATATTTTTTGCAACGTTACGAATTTTATCAGTACCGATATGTGGTTTTGCATCCCACAAAATACTCTCAGGAGCACCAGCTTTTACAAATTCATCAAAGATGTATTTTATTCTTGGGTTAGTAATGAGTGTATTTAGTTTTCCATCAGAAAAAGTACCAGCACCACCTTCGCCAAATTGAATATTTGACTCAGTATTTAATTTACCTGTTTCCATAAAAGTTTCTACATCTTTTATACGAGTATCAACATCTCCTCCACGTTCTATTACTAGCGGTTTAAGACCCGACTTAGCAAGAAGTAGGGCAGAAAAGAGTCCTGCAGGACCAGATCCAACTACAATCGGACGTTTTTTTATTTTTTTAGTATCGATTTTGGGTCTGCCCGCAACGCCTGAATCAAGCTCATGCTTGTGATGGCGGGCGGGGATTTCATAAATGTATGATTCTTTAGTTTCTATTCGGTGTTTTTTAATCATTTCATTTGAAATTCCTCCCATTTCTAAGGGGAGGTTAGGTGGGGTTGCCTTAATTTTATTTTTTAATTCAACACTTACAGAATAAACAAAATAAATCATCCGTCTTTTACTACGTGAGTCGATTGCTCTTTTTGTAATTGTAAATTCCTTTGCTTCTTCAAAATCTATATTCAAAATTTCTGCAATATTTGTTTGCAGTTCTTTTTCTTCGTGGTTAAATGGAAGTTTTATTTCTTGTATTGATATCATTTTATTTTTTAATTATTTTTATCCCTCTTAATCCAAAGAATAATAAGATTAACATTACTAATTTTAAAATATAGTGGTCGTTTAAATCTAAAATATTTCTAGTCATCGGAGTAATGCTACCAAATATTAGGTGAAATAAAAATCCAATTGGTAAAGTTAAAAATATCCAGTTTATTTTTGGTATTTTGATTCTTATTTTTAGAAATAATTTAGTTAGTAGTGGGGAGAGTAGGTAGATTCCTAAAAACGAAACTGCAAAATCAAAAATAGCATAACCACCAAGTCTAAATTGTCTAAGAAATTCTAAAATATCCATATTATTTATTTTTTTAATTATTATTGCTCTAATTCTATATCAAAAACATTAAGTAGGGAAGTGGCTTCGGGAAGAGAAAATTTTGTCTTCTTTAGTTCGTTTTGATATGGGTTTACTTCGTAATTAATAGCATTTTTAAAAGAAGTATAACTTAAATTTGCACTTTGGAAAGTGCTATCTTTTAGATCTGAATTTTCAAAAGTGGCTTTAGTTAAATCTGTATTAAAAAATCCACATTCAAATACTTTGCAGTTACTAAAATTAGTATTTTTTAATTTTAACCCTGAAAAGATACATAATCTAATTAAAGAATTTTCAAAGCCAAAATCAATTACAAGTTTGTAACATTCTGCAAAATTCAAACCCAGTAGTTTGCAATTTTTAAAAAGTACATTTTGAAGTCTGGTATTTTCTAATTTTACATTTGATAAATTACAATTTAGAAATGTACAGTCAGAAAATTCTGAATCTTTAAAAGACAGGCCTGTAAAGTCAATTTCCTTAAAAGTTTCTGATTCAAATTCTTGGTTTTGATATTCCATAAAACTACTATTCACTAACAACCTGCATAACAATCTGCTTTCATGCTGTCAGGCATAAAACCACAACCAAAACACGGGTCTTCAGGATCTTTTTCAAGTAAATCTTCTATATCTATGTCTCCACCTTCAATAGTTTCTTCAAGAAGTCCATTTAAATCTCCAGGCTCATCAATATTCATAAAGGAAATTTCTCCTGGTATTGCAAAAACACTATTATCAGGAGTCCATGGTCTACAATCAACAGCTGGCAATTTATAATCTAACATTTCTGGTGTCATTTCACTATTTGGTTTTTCAATTTCTCCTTCAGAATTATAATTTAATTTATATTTCATACCTTGCATCATTTCTCCTAAAAAAGAATCACCCCAGATAAAAGCATAGGTACCGTCGTGGATAATATGCATATTGCTCAAAGAAGACCCTGCGTTTCTCCAGCCCATAGATTCGCTTACTAGATAATAATCTGCTCTTATTTTATTTCCAGAAATATATGTAATTACTTCTAATTTATCACTTTTACCGACATCATGTATAAAATAGCAACTTATGTTAGTACCAAGTTTTCCAGATGTAAAATCTTCAAGGGTGCCTTTGGTTTTTAATTTAGGCTTTGGTTTTTCGTCTTTTATATCTTCTAGGTCATCATAGTCAATCTCTTGTTCAACTTTTTGATTTTCTGGCGCGTTGGAAACTTTTTTATTTTTGTAAATAATTCCGCCAATTGTTGCTCCAGCTACTGCAGTGCCAATTGCACCAATGAGAATAATTCTGTACATAGATTTTTATTAATGTTTAAGAATGATTAATTCTACTTTATTATCAACTTTTAATTTTGCAGTTCCACCGATTGGAAAAGTAATTAAGGGGTTGGTGTGTCCAAAATCAGCATTTGCAATAATTGGAATATTTTTTAATTCTTCCTTTGTTGCAATTATATATTTTAATTTTTCAAGATTCATATGTGAATTTTTTTGAAATCTTCCGATTACCATTCCTTTAACTTTTTCAAAATTAGGTTGATGAATTAGAGATTGTAAATTTCTATCAAAAAAAACATCTGATCCTGCTCCTCCAAAAGCATCATCTTCTAAGAATAGAATAGAATCTGAGATGTCTGGCATGAATTCAGTTCCTTGAAGTAAATTAAAAGTGCAAAGATTTCCTCCAAAAATTATTCCTTCAGCCTTCCCTTTATTTAGTACAATTAAATCTTTATTATTAACAGGGGTTCTATTTTCTTGATTTTTATACCAAACATCATCAGACCAAGTTTTAGAAGGTTTTACTTCAAATTTATTTTCTTCAATTAGGCATTTTTTGAAATATTCAAGATTGTATTCAAATTCCTTCTTCATTCCCCAAGTAGAAAAATGAAGACCTGAATATGTGATTAATTCTGTTTTTGCAGTAATAGCATTTGTTAAAGCAGTAATATCTGAATAACCACAAAGGATTTTAGGGTTGTTCTTAATTAAATCATAATCAAGATATTTTAGAATTTGATTTGAATTAAATCCACCGATTACAGTAAAAATTGCTTTTACATTTTTATCAGTAAATGCTTCGTGTAAATCTTCAACTCTTAACTTGATAGAAGATGACATAAATATATCTTTTTCTTCACAGTTTTTAGAAAACGTAATCTTAAAACCTTGTTTTTCAAAATTTTCCTTTGCTAATTTAATTAACTCTTCTGAAAGTAAAGACAAACTCCTCGCAGGAGCAATAATTCTAATTTCATTACCTTGTTTTAATTTTTGTGGAACTAACATATGTAAATTATATTATAATTTCTTGAAATTTTAGCTAAAAAATGCTAAAATTACTTATATAATGTATCATTTTAAGGGTTATAAATCAAATATGAAGAAAAATGTGAAAAATGAAAGGGATCCTTCGGTTCCTCAGGATGACAAGAGTGAAAAATTCGTCTTAGTGTTGCCAAGTATTCGCTCAGGACATAATGTCGGGGCGATGTTTAGAACAGGGGATGCTATTGGAATAGATAAAATATATTTAACTGGATATACTGCTGAGCCTACTCATCCAAAAGTTGCAAAAGTGTCTTTGGGTGCGGAAAATTTTATTCCTTGGGAAAAGTGTGTTCAAACAGGAAGACTACTTAAAAAATTAAAGAAAAAAGGGTATAATATAGTTGCGCTTGAACAAACAAAAAAATCTATTGATATTTTTAAGTGGAAACCAAAATTTCCTTTGGCTTTAGTGGTTGGAAATGAGGTGCGAGGAGTAGATAAAAGAATCTTAGATTTGTGTGATGCCCATGTTGTGATTCCAATGGTTGGACAAAAAGAAAGTTTAAATGTGAGTATTGCGGCCGGTGTTGCACTTTATCATATAAAAAATAATTTATCCCGAAGTTAATTCGGGATCCCGATTTTACATCGGGATAATACTAAGGGATCCTTCGGTTCCTCAGGATGACAAACGATATGCCCCGCAGTGAAAATTTAAATAGCCCTGCGGGCAAAAGAATTATTAATAAAAATATGTTATAATCATAATATAGATTATAAAATTGATTTATTATATATATTAATTAACTTTTAAATTTCTACTGCGGGGTATGCAATATACTTTTTCATTATTTCAACAATTTTATAAAAGTCTTCCACCACTCGTTCCAAAAGAAGTTAAAGAGTCAATGTTTCGGGTTTTAAAAGATTGGGAAAATCATCCTGATATTGGAATTGAGGAAATTGAAAGTATAATGGTTAAATTTGGTTATGAAGTTTGGCCGTATGCTCAAGCGTATAAAGAATTCCTGTTAGCATCTGAAGAAAAGATAGAAGAAGAATTTTTATTGGGATTTTTAGATGTGAATTTACAAAAAAGATTTATAGATTTTAAATTGTATGGTGGAAGTTTGCAAGATCTTCGCATTGGTCAAGCTGTTAATTTTTTTGAACCGGAAGAAAGAGTAGAAATTTGCAAAGCATTAATAGAAGCAGATTTAAGTATTAAAGATTTTACAAAACAAGAAGTTGTAGGTTTAAAGAAAAAAGAGTATTTGGAAAAAGTTAAAGAATTTAAAAAAACTTTAAAGAATATTAAAAAAGAAATTAAGAATTTGTATGAACTTGCACACGCAGAAGAAGATCATCCGTCTTTAGCAAGAGAAATTAGAGAAAGAGCAAAAGATTTTGAACATTCTTTATGTGATTTAGGGCAGGGGTTAGATCATTTTGCAGTTTGTAATTCTATTGATTTTTTTGCTAGTCGAAAACAACATTTAAATCGTTTACGTGGGATTCATAATGTTGTAGAAGTTGATTTTTATAAATAACAAAAAATAAATAATAAAAAACAATTCATAGTTAGGAATTGTTTTTTTGTTTATTATTAAATTTTAATTGATTTAATATTTTTATTTTCTTTTATCTTTTTTTCGATACCGGTTTGGTTTAAAATTCCATTTTGTGCTCCTATTTCCGTGATTACTCCACAAGAATTTGCAATTCCCCAAGACAAGGAGGTTTGGTTATCTTTACCGTAAATTTTAGCAGCTAAAAGACCACCAGAAAAAGCATCACCAGCTCCAGTTTTTGAAACTGTTTTGGTAGGGAAACTTTTAGAATGATATGTGTTTTTTTCATCTCCAATCCAAGCTCCGCGAATTCCATCTGTAATAGCAACTTCTTTGGCTCCCATCAAAACTAATTTGGAGATTAGATTTTTAATTGATTTTGATTTAATAATACCTAAAATTCTTTCGGCCTCTTCTTTATTTACAATTAGCAGGTCGGTTTTTTTAATTGTTTCTCTTAATTTTTTTATAGCAAATTTCATCATGTATGACCCAGGATTTAAAGCTAGCTTTATTTCTGGATTTTCTTTTAAATATTTAAAAAGATGAGAATGTATTTTTTCAAATCCAGAACTAAGAGACGTATAATAAATCCAATCAGTTTTTGGCATTTTCTTTGGCCAAATATAATTTTTCTTTTGGCTGTATGACAAAATTGTTCTTTCTCCTTTGTAATTTAAAATTACAGAATATCTAGTTTTATTTTTCAGGTCTTTTGAAATGTACCTTGTGTCTATTTTAAATTTTTTTAATTTATCTACTACTATTTTTCCATTAGAATCATTCCCAATAGCACAAATTATAGCAGAGGGAAGACCTAATTTTTTAATAGCAATAGCAACATTAGGAGCATTGCCACCAAGGCATTGAAAACTGTCTGTTATTGGAATTTTACTGCCATAGTCAAAACAAAGTTTACAATTTTTATGTAATAAATCACATTCTAAAGCCACTTCATCTACATGGATATGAGTATCAATTAAAGCATCTCCAATTGTAATAACTTTATACATAATTATTTATTTTCTTCTTCTGATTTAGCACCAATATCTTTATGAAAACCAAAGAAAATTTCAAGCCATTCAACAAGGCTGGATAAGAAAAGTCCACCCATCGCTACTAGGAATATTAGATTTCCAATATATAGAGAATATACTATTAAACAACCTGAACCGATAAATAAAAGTAGGTCTTGTCGTTTTTCTTGTTTTAAAAATACAGCGTAAGCGATTAAAATAGCACCAAGTCCAGCCACAGTATAAATTAGAATGTCTATTAAAGGGTATGGAGCTATTGGTAAGAGATTATTGAATGGAGGCATATGATTTATTTTTTAAATTTTAAAGTATAAATTTCGTATAAAGAGGCGAGGATAAAAATTATCTGTAGAGGGATAAAAATAGGATCTTTTAAATAAATTGAATATATGAGTAAAAAAGAACCGCCAGCAATAAAAATCCAATCTTGATTAATTTCTTTTTTAGCAAAAATTCCAGTTGTAATTAAAATTAATCCGATTGCTCCAAAAATTTTAACTATTATATCCATATTTTATTTTAAGGGATCCTTCGGTTCCTCAGAATGACAAACCGTGTTTATTTCCATTTATTAATATATTCAATTGCAGAAAGTCCTGCAATAACTCCTTGACCTACAGCGATAGCAATTTGTTTATAAGGAATATTTGTAACATCTCCTGCAGCAAAAATTCCTGGAATATCTGTTTGGCATTTTTGATTAATTACAATTTGTTTTCCACGGTCTTTTTCTATATTATCAATAAAACCTGAATTTGGAATAGAGCCGATATGTACCATAACTCCTTGAGTTTCTATTTCTTTTTTTTCTTTTGTTTTAATATCTTGATATTTTAGTCCTGATACCATTCCATCTCCTAAAATTTCTGTAGTATTTGCGCTATAGATTATTTCCACATTATCCATTTCTTTGATTTTATCAATCAAAATATTTTCTCCACGGGGGAAACCGCCGTTATCTTCTTTAGTATCAGAATATTTTGTTATTACAAAAACTTTTTCTGCAATTCCTGCCATCATAATTGCTGATTCAAGAGCAGAATTACCAGCTCCAATTGTTGTAGTTATTTTATTTCTAAAAAGAGGACCATCACAAACCGTACAGTAGGTGACACCTTTTCTATTAAATTCTTCTTCTCCAGGAATTTCTAAATGACGAGGATGAATTCCAGTGGCAATAATTACAGTTTTTGTTTCGTAAGTTTTTTTCTCTCCACTAGCATTTTTTGCTGTGACGATATGATAATGGTCTTTTTGTTTAATTTTTTCTACTGTAAAACCTTCATCAATTTCAGTTCCGTATGATTTTACATGTTTTTGAAAATTTTGTGATAATTCAAAACCTTGGATACTTTCAATTCCAAGCCAATTTCCAACATCTCCTGATAAAGCAACTTCTCCACCAAGGTCAGTAGTAATAATTTTAAAATCTAATTTTCGTCTTGATGCATAAATTGCGGCAGCTGAACCAGCGGCAGATCCTCCAATAATCAGTAAATCTAGCATAATTTAATTTTATTTATAAAATATTATAAATTAATTATAACACTTATCCACAATCAGGGCTACTTTTTTTAAGGAATAGAGTAAAATGGATATAGGTCTTTAGAAAATTTAGTTTTTTCACAAAAGGGGGTGATCATGTATATTTGTACACAATGTTACAAACTGCGTCTTTTGCCTGCAATGGGGAAAGAAGAAAGGGTGCTTTCTGCCCAAGAAGATCAATTAGATCTTTATGACCATTCAGTTCCAGAGGTTGTTTGTGGTTTTTGTGGTCATTCTTCTTTAAGAATGATTCGTATAGAAGAGGAAAAATCACTAGGACGACCACGAGTTTCTATATTTTTGTGGAGTTGTCCAAATTTTCCTTGTTGTTAGTTTCTGTTGTTGATTTTTACTCCAACCCATAGTGGGTTGGAGTCTATTTTTTTAAATTAGTTTAAGAAGTTTTTGATAAGATCCTTTTGGATTATCAGTTTTTATTATTGCACTTCCGACACCAATTATATCAATTCCCCAGGTTTTAATTTCCTCTATAGTTTTTTCATTAACACCGCCATCGTTTGCTAGTAAAAGTTTTTTATTTAGTTTTTTATTTTTAAATTCTTTGATTTTTTTACTTATTTCCGGTAAAAATTTCCCACCTTGTTTTCCGGGTACTACGCTCATAAATAAAACTAGGTCAATCTTATCTAAATATGGCTCAAGTTTTTCAATAGAAGTTTCTGGATTAATAGCAATTCCAATTTCTAAATTTAATCCTTTTATTTTTTCTATTACTTCATTTGGATTATCATTTGATTCAATATGAAAAATTATTCTAGATATATTTTTCGCACCTTCCCATTTTTCAATATAGTCTATTGGGTGGTTAACCATTAGATGAAGCTCTAATTTTGTATCAGTATTTAAATTAGTATTTAAATACTGATTTAAATCATGATTTTCTATTTTTAAATCAAAAGATGTATTATTAACAAATTTACCATCCATAATATCAATCTGAATAGTTTTTGTAAATTCTTTTAAAGTTTCTAATTTTTTTTTAAAATCACCAAGGTCGTTTGTAAGGATTGATGGAATAATTTCAGACATAGTTTTATTTTTCTAATTCTTTTACTTTATTATTTCTTCTTACTAGTCTTTCGTCACCATCAAATTCAGTTTCAATAAATTTTTTAACAATTTGAACAGCATGTTCTTCGGTTAAAAATTTTGTTGGTAAACATAAAATATTGGCGTCGTTATGAAGGCGTCCAAGTTCGGCACTTTCTACACTTTGTCCGAGTATTGCGTAAGCACCTTTTACTTTGTTAGCAGTAATACACATAGCATGACCTGTCCAACATAATAAAATACCTAGGTTTTTAGAATTTTCTGCTACTTTTTTAGCTACCGCTATTGCAAAATCAGGGGCATCATCTTCTGGGTTTGATTCATGAGCACCAAGGTCTTCAACTTTAATGCCAAGTTGTTTATCTAGATAACGAACAATGTATTTTTTTAATTGATAACCACGATGGTCTGCTCCGATATATAACATATTTTTTATAACCGCGAAGCGGTTGTCATTCCCGCGAAGGCGGGAATCTAGGGTTAGAATTTATACTTTAATTATACTTTTTAATAAATATTTTGGCAAATACTTGATCCAGCACCATTTTTTAATGTTAAAAAATGGTATTGGGTTGACTTTTAAGCTTATTTGTTATACTTTTAAATTGAGTTGTTGTTTTTAGATAATTAAGGAGGTCGACATGTTGGTTTCAGGTATTGATCCCGTGAGTGATTTTCTTGGAGAAAATTTTACTAAAAAAGGAACTTTGAGAAAGGGGAAACAAGTTGAGTGCAACCTTGTATTGCCTGGGGGTAAAAAAGTGGAGGGCTCAGTAACTAAAATAAAGATTGCCAATAGTTCTGTTAGTATAGTTGTTGGAGGTAAAGAACATTATATTTCTAACAGAGATACAAAGTCAGAACGTACAAAAAACACCGCTCGTTTTCATCGTCCGGTGACATTGAATCCAGAGGGCGGTTTTGAAGGTAGCTTTAAGATTGTTAAGAAGAAGTAAAAATAATAAGGAGAAAGGAGGAATTACCAGAATGCTTGCATTCTGGTTTTTTCATTGACAAAAACATTTTTTTTAGGTATATTTAAAGTATTAAAGACGTTAGAACCTGCAATCAACAGGGAGTCAGAGGAAGAAAATTTTTGGCTAAATTAAGCTAAATACTAGTAGAATCTCTCGGGTAAGCCCGTCATAGCTGTAATGAAGTAAAAACTGAGGTGGTACCGTCCCGAAGGGACCCTCAAACGCATATTTTGCGTTTTTTTAATTTTAAATAAATATATGCCATATCTATCAAACGAAAATGAAAAAGAAATATTAAAATTTTGGGAAGAGAATAAAATATTTGAAAAATCAGTAAGCGAGCGTCCAGAAGATAAGCCCTATGTTTTTTATGATGGCCCTCCTTTTGCAACTGGTCTTCCTCATTATGGACATATTTTAAGTTCAGTTATAAAAGATGTTGTTCCTCGTTATTTTACAATGAAAGGATATAGAGTACGTCGTCGTTGGGGTTGGGATTGTCATGGTATGCCTATTGAAAATATAATTGAAAAAGAACTTAATGTTTCTGGAAAGAAAAAAATTGAAGAAGAATTTGGAGTAGGTAAATTTAATGAAGCTTGTTCAACAAAAGTTTTACAATATACAGAAGATTGGAAAAAGATGGTAACTAGAATGGGTCGTTGGGTTGAATTTGATGATGCTTATAAAACAATGGATTCTACTTATATGGAATCAGTTTGGTGGGCTTTAAAAACTGCTTGGGATAAAGAATTGATTTATGAAGGTCGGAAAGTTTTAATGTATTGTCCTCGTTGTGAAACTCCGGTATCAAAAGCCGAGATTGCCATGGATAATTCTTATAAAGATATTACTGAAGAAACTTTAACAGCGAAGTTTAAAGTTAAAGATCCAGAAAAACACGATTTACCGGTTGATACTTTTATTCTAGCTTGGACAACTACCCCTTGGACATTGCCAGGAAATGTTGCGCTTGCTGTTGGGGAGGAAATTGAATATGTTTTGGTAGAATCAAATGGTGAAAAATATATTGTTGCCAAAGAACGGCTTGATCCAGTATTTAAAGCTGAGGAAGTAAAAATAATCAAAGAATTTTTAGGTAGTGATCTGGTTGGAATTGAATATGAACCTTTATTTGATTTAGAATCGGTAAAAGAAACCGGTAAAAAAGCTTGGTATGTCACTTCAGCTGATTTTGTGACAACTGAAGAAGGAACAGGAGTAGTTCATACTGCCGTTATATATGGTGAAGATGATTTTGCTTTGGGAATGAAAATTGATCTTCCAATGGTTCCTCTTTTAGATAGTCGTGGTCATTTTAATGAAGAGTCACCAGAATTGGTAAAAGGAAAATATTTTAAAGGAGCAGAAAAAGAAATTAAAGCAGATTTGGAAGTTAGAGGTTTGGTTTTTGAAAAGAAAAATCATACTCATTCATATCCACATTGTTGGCGTTGTGAAACTCAACTTTTTTATAATGCAATTTCTGCTTGGTTTATTAATATCCAAAAAATAAAGAAAAGATTAATCAAACTTAATGAAAAGATTAATTGGTATCCCGAACATTTGAAGCATGGGAGATTCTTACATATTTTAGAAACTGCCCCTGATTGGAATATTTCTAGGAATAGATATTGGGCAACTCCACTTCCATTTTGGAAATGTGAATGTGGTCATACAGAATGTATTGGGTCTGTAAAAGAATTAAAAGAGAAAGCAATTAATTATGATGAGGTTTATGGAACAGACAAAGTTGAAGATATGGACCTGCATAAACAACACATGGATAAAATTAAGGTTAAATGTGAGAAATGTGGGAAAGAAGTTCAAAGAATTCCAGAAGTGATTGATTGTTGGGTGGAATCAAGTTCAATGCCTTTTGCAGAATTTCATTTTCCGTTTGAAAATAAAGAAACTTTTGAAGGAAGATTTCCAGGACAGTATATTGCTGAGTATATTGCTCAAACTCGAGCTTGGTTTTATTATATGCTTGTGATGTCAACAGTTTTATTTGATGATGTAAGTTTTGAGAATTGTGTGACGACTGGAACTATTTTAAATGATAAAGGTGAAAAACTTTCTAAATCAAAAATGAATTATACTGATCCTTGGGAAATTATTGAAAAATATGGAATGGATGCTTTGCGTTATTACTTAATGACCTCTGTTGTAATGCAAGCCGAGAATTTACAGTTTAACGATCGGGAAGTGAAGGAAGTTTATAATAAAGTGATTAATATTTTGTGGAATGTTGTTACTTTTTATAAGATGTATGCGCCAGAAGATTCTATTCCAGAGAGGGTGGTTAGTGAAAATGTATTAGATGTTTGGATTGTTGCAAAATTACATGTGTTAATGAAAGAAGTGACTGTGAATATGGATAATTATAGTACTGTAAAAGCTGGGCGTCCGATTAAAGAATTTATTGCTGAGCTTTCTACTTGGTATGTTCGTCGTTCTCGCGATAGATTTAAAACTGGTGAGGAAAAAGATAAAGAAAATGCAATCGTAACTTTAAGATATGTTTTGTTTGAATTATCAAAACTAATGGCACCGTTTACTCCATTTATTGCTGAGAAAATCTACAAAGAAGTTGGCGGAGAATTAGAATCTGTCCATTTGGAGATGTGGAGTGAATTTGATGAGAAATTAATTGATGAGAAAGTTTTAGAAGATATGAAAGTTGTTAGAAAAATTGTGGAAATGGGAATGTCTATCAGAAAAGAGACTGGCAACAAGGTTCGTCAGCCGTTGCAAAAATTAGAAGTGGTAGGTTGTGAATTGTCTGATGATTTATTAGGTATTATTGCTGACGAATTAAATCTTAAAGAAGTTAAACAATCTGATGTTAGTTTTGAAGAAAAAGAAAATCAAAGACAAGCTGGTGAGTTAGTGGTAGAATTAGATTTAGAATTAACAGAAGAACTTAAAAAAGAAGGTTTGCTTCGTGAGGTTGTTCGAGCGGTAAATATGAAACGAAAAGATCAAAAACTTTCTATAGGTGATATGGCTGTGGTAGAATATAGTACAGAAGATGAAATGTTAAAGTCAGTATTTACAGATTTTGAGGATGAATTAAAAACTTTAACAGTGACGAAAGAGTTGAAAGAAGGTGGAGAAGGCGAAGAGATTGAAATTAGTGGTCGCAAACTTAAATTATTAGTTAAGAAAGTTTAATATTATAATTTTATGAAAGTAAAACAAATATTTGATCTAGCTGTTCAAAAAGGAATGAAAGCAGATCCAAGAGGAGAAGCTGGAATAAAAGAATATCTGGAAAATATAAAAAAAGAATTTGAAAACTGTAAACCAAAAGATGAAAAGTATCTTGATAAAGAAAGACTTGTTAATCCATATATGGACTGTAGAATTCATCATGATGATGGTAAAACAGAAGTAAAAAGAGTTTTAGTTGGAATTGATATTGATGAAGGTGAATTACTTCTTGCAAGTCAGTTGTCGGAACGAGGTAAAAATGTTGATTTAGCAATTTCACATCATCCAATTGGTTATGGTTTGGCTCATCTGCATTCTGTGATGGATATGCAAGTAGAAATTTTTGTTAAAGCTGGAGTTCCTATTCATGTTGCTGAAAAATTAATGGAAAAAAGAATTAGTGAAGTTAGTCGCGGAGTTCACCCCATTAATCATTACCGAGCGATTGATATGGCAAAGTTATTAAATATAAATTTGATTAATACTCATACGACTGCTGATAATTTGGTAAGTGAATTTTTAGAAAAACATTTTGCTAAAAGAAAACCAAAATTAATCGGAGATATGATAGATTGTTTGCTTGAAATTCCTGAATATGAAGAAGGAAAAAAACGGGGAGCTGGTCCGTCTCTTTTTACTGGTAATTTAAAACATCATGTTGGAAAATATATGGTTGAAATGACTGGTGGAACAAGTCCAAATGATGATATTTACCAAGAATTATCCAGAGCAGGAGTTTCTACAACAATAGGAATGCATATGAGAGACGATGCGAAGAAAAAAGCTAGTAAATATCATATGAATGTTTTAATTGCTGGGCATATGGCTTCGGATTCACTTGGAATGAATTTATTTTTAGATGAGTTAGAGAAAAAAGGAATTGAAATTACTCCGTGTAGTGGGTTGATAAGGGTTAGTCGTGTAAAGAAAAAATAACCTATGATTTCTCAAATAAACGGAAAAATTTTAAACAAAAGTTTAACTAGCGTGACGGTTATGACTCAAGGCGGTGTTGGTTATCAAATTTTTATTTCTCCAACTAGAATTGACCATTATGAAATTGGAAAAGAAGTGGAAGTTTTAACCCATTTAATTGTGCGTGAAGATAAACAAGATCTGTATGGTTTTGAAATAGAAGAAGAGAAAGAAATGTTTATTTTGGCTTTGAGTGTATCAGGAATTGGTCCAAAGAGTGCTTTGCAACTTTTGTCTTTAGGAAATGTTGGTGAAATTAAAAATGCGATTGTTTCAGAAGATGTAACTTATATTTCAAAAATAAATGGGGTTGGTAAAAAAACCGCCGAAAGATTAATTTTGGAATTAAAAAATAAGATTGATTTTATTGCTACAGGTTCTACATCTCAGAGTTTGCAAGGTGGAAGTATTGGAGAAGTGATAGATGCTCTTGTTTCTATGGGTTACAAGCAACAACAAGCACGAGACGCTGTTAAAGATCTAGATAAAGATAAAACTAGTGAAGAATTGTTAAAAGATGCGCTTAAACAAGTAAGATAAAAAAGAGACATATTATGGAAGATTTTCCTTTTACGTTGGCATGTTTATGTGGGTTAGGAGTTGTCTTTGGACTCATCAAAGTTTTTGGTTGGGTTAATAAGATATAAAAAGGAGGTATTGGTATGGATTGGGTTACAGGAACTGTCGCGGTTGTTGGAATTGTTGGGGCATTGTATGGTATTTATGGTCTTTACAAGTTTCTTAAAGAACCTTTAAAGTAAGAAGCATATTTTAACCCCAACTGGAAGGAGGATTGTTATGCAAGTTTTTGCAGTAAAATTTATCGGAGGAATTTTAACAGTCTGAGAGGGGGTGATTATATCTATTATGGGAGTCCTGAGTGACTCCCATTTTTTTTATTAAATTTAAAATATGTGTACATATTAATGTACACATATTTTTATGTGATAACTAACACACCCCTAAACCCCTCTCAAGAGGGGAATTCCCTCCTTGAGGAGGGTTAGGGAGGTGTTATTTTCGGGGTATCCATAGGGTATCGATACCCTATGGATACCCTAAAATTATTTTTTAGCTTCCCATCCAGCTTTTTGATATTTTTTTGCTTCTTCAATAGGATTTTCTGCTTCGTAAATTCCTCTTCCCACAATTATAATATCAGATTTTTTTTCTCCAATTACTTTTTCAGGAGTGTTGTATTGCTGCCCAAGGTCATCACCGCCCTTAGCCATTTTAACTCCTGGAGTTATAGTAATAAAATTTTCATTATCAACTAATTTTTCTTGAGCAATAAAACCAATTACAAAATTAGAATGTTCTTTTGCCATTTCTATAGTTTTTTGAGTATATTCAGCATTAAGTAGGTTATCCTTTGAACTCATTTGAGCCAATAGTAAAAGTCCTCTATTTTTATGCAATCCAATTTCTTTTAACCCTTCAATAATTCCTGGTCCTGGTATTATATGGCAATTAGTAATATGAGCCCAATCAGCAATATGGTAAATTCCATTTTGATATTGATGTTTTACAGTATTACCAATATCAGCAAATTTTCTATCTTCAAATAAAAGAAAATTGTGTTTTTCTGATAATCTTTGAAGTTCAGTTATTAATTCAGTATCAAAATCTTCAATAATATCAATATGAGTTTTTAAAACACATATATATGGTCCAAGTTCATCTGCAATTTTTAACAATTCTTTTTTTGTATTTACGTCAGCCGCAATACAAAGGTTAGTTTCTTTTTCTTTCATTATTTCCTTTAGTTTTTTTAAAGCGGGGTTCATATTTTTATAAAAGTTAATATAAAGAATATTATTTGTTTATTTTAAGGGATTCCTCGACTACACTTCGTTTCGCTCGGAATGACAATAGTGAAGTCCGTTCTAGTTTGTCATCCCGACCGAAGTGGAGGGATCTCTTTTTAAATTAATTTTTTTATTTTTTAGATTCAAGGTATTTTTTACCATGTCCTACAGTTGTGTTGATGGGTGTTTGATTTTTACATAGTGGACAATCTTCTGCGCTATGCATTTCAACTGTCATTTCAGACAAGGCAGAAAATGGAGCACCATAGAATTCTGAATCTATATTTTTAGGAGCTTTGTTTACCATTACTCCGGCTTCTACGACTTCGCCACCAAATTTTTTAATGGAATCAATTAATTTTTTTAAGGATCCTCCAGTTTGAGTTAGGTCTTCTATGGCTAATACTTTTTTACCTTTAATAAATTTATCATAACCGCGAGTAAAAGTTAAATCTCCATCCTTTTTTTCAGCATATATTCCAAAGATTTCTTTCCCTTTTATTTTTGAAAGATGATAGGCTGTCCATTGTGATAAAATTATTCCTCCAAGGGCTGGAGCGGCGACAGTATCAATGTCTAAGTCTTGGTATTTTTCAGCAAAAAGTTTTCCAATAGCTGATGATTCTGCAGTATGAGGATAGAGAGCATCTTTATTAATATAAGTATCAAAATGTTTACCTGATGTACCGACAAAGTGGTCATTATCAAGTACTGCTCCAACACTTTTTAAAATTTCTAAAGCTGTTTCCATATGTTTTTGTTATTTTGAGTAAAGTAAATGATTTCTTACACACCCCTAAACCCCTCTCAAGAGGGGAATTCCCTCCTTGAGGAGGGTGGGGAGGTGTTATTTATAAATTAACTATTTGACCAGATTTATTTCGATGATATTTTCCAAATTCTGTAATTTGATTAGCAATTTCCTTCTTAACAACAGGTCCTTCTTTACACATGCAAATTCCTGGGCCATCAACAGCACATTGTCCGCATATTCCAATTCCACATTTCATATATCTTTCGATAGAAACAGCACATTCAATACCGTATTTATTACTCATATCTAAAATCTTTTTTTCCATTAATTCTGGTCCGCAAGTGGCGATAAGTGTGTGTGGTTTATCATTATTTTGAATTGGTTTTAGAATCTCTTGTAGTATGTCCGTTACATATCCATGATGTCCTTTAGAACCATCATCGGTGGCAATGTGTAGATTTATATTTGGAATTTTTGATAAACGTTCTTCAAAAAGTAACAGGTCTTTGTTGCGAGCACCAATTAGAAAATCAATTTTTTCAGATCCTTCGGTCCACTCAGGATGACAAGAGAGAGCTTCTGCTAAAAAACCAAGAGGAGCAGCTCCGTAACCTCCAGCTACTAATATATAGTGTAAATCAGGATTGACAGCAAAACTAGTGCCGTAAGGACCAGAAATTCCAATTCTATCTCCAACTTTCAAATCAAAAAGTTTTTTAGTTAAAGGTCCGCGTTTAAAAATTGTTAAGCCAAATGAATTTTTATCTTGAAAACCAATTGAAAAAGGTTTTTGATCAATTCCTGGAACCCAAAGCATTATAAATTGTCCCGGTTCTGCATTTAGAGGATAGTCAAAATAGAAAGTTTTAATATGATCATTTTCTTCTATAATTTTTGAAATTTTTAAAAAATTTGGTTTCATATTATTTTATTATTTTTCGTTGTCATCCTGATGAAAATCAGGATCTTTTATAGTATAATCTTTTTAATAAATTAGTGCTTAGAAAGATTCTGAATCAAGTTCAGAATGACAGGTTGTTTGTTTTGAAAATTACTTATGTGCTATGCCTCGAATTTCATCGAGTGATTTAATACTTTCTCTTTTCATAATTTCTAACATTTCATTGTTAATTTTTTCAAAAGCGTCTTGACCGCGGAAATATACTGCTGAACCAACTCCAAGTAAGGTTGCTCCTGCCATGATCATTTGAAGTGCATCCTCACCGGTAGTTATTCCACCTGTTCCAATAATTGGTATTTTAACTTTCTGATAAATATCGTAAACGCATTTTAAAGCAATTGGGAAGAGAGCGGGGCCTGAAACGCCACCTTGTTTGTTAGAAAGTGTCGGACATTTAGCAGAAACATCAATTACCATTCCAGAGACTGTATTAACTGCTGTAATTGCGTCAGCACCAGCGCTTTCGGCTACTACTGCAATTTCATCAATATCCCAAGCGTTTGGAGAAAGTTTTACTATAACTGGGACTGTAGATTTTTCTTTTACTTTTTTAGTAATTAATTCCACTGCTTTTTTGTCATAAGCAAAAGGTGTGCCAAATTCTTTAGAAACATTAGGGCAAGATATATCAATTTCTAGGAAATCTATTGGTGCTTCGCAGATTTTTTCTGCAATAACTCCAAATTCATCTGGAGTACCAGCAAAAATACTTCCGATTAATGGTTTGTCTGTTAATTCTTTAAATTTTTTTAATTCTTCAACTGCTTTTTCTACTCCTGGGTTGGAAAGTCCAACGGCGTTAATAAAAAAATGTTCAAATCCAACCATAGTGGGGTTGGGGTGTCCAGCACGAGGCTCAAGTGAAACAGATTTTACTGTTACACCTCCGCCACCGTTATCAGTCATCCGTTTTAAACTTGCTCCAGTTAATCCTAAAATACCCGAGGCAAGGACAATTGGGTTATCAAAATTTTTATTTAAAAAAGTAGTTTTTAAGTTCATATATTGACTTTTATATTTTTTAATGATACTGTTTATTTATCTTGTTGAGAATAGGAGGGTAATATGGAGCAAGAGTTGGATGTTAAAGCGCTATTGTTATCAGTATTAGCCTGTTTGGTTAATGTCGTTATACAATATTATGTTGGTATGTTCTTTAGATAGGAGAAATGTTATGGAGATTAAGGCTTGGCCAGTAATAGCCATTGTAGGTATAGGATGTATAGTATTTTGTTTAATGATATACTGTACACATTAAAGGAGGAATAAGAATGTGTCAACAAAATCCATCAAATTTTGAAACTCACCATCATCTGATTCTTTTTTTGACGATTGTGGGATGGGTACTTCATCCTGTACTTTGTCTTCTTGACCTTGTAAGAAAATAGATCTACTACTTTAATCTAAAGCCCTGAGACGTATTCGGGGCTTTTATTTTACTAAATCTTCTTTTTCCAGTAACCACATTATAATTCCTTTTTGTCCGTGTAGTCTATTTTCTGCTTGGTCAAAAATAATAGAATTAGGATGGTCAACTGCTTCGCGGGTAATTTCATACCCCAAATGGCATGGCATACAATGCATTATTTTTGCCTTTGGACAGTGCTTATTTATTATATCAGAGTTTAACTGATATGACATAAATTTTTCTTTTCTTTCCTCAAATTCTTTTTTGGCTTCTTCCTTAACTTTGCCATCTTTAAAAAATTCCATATCCATCCAAGTGTCAGTATGAACAAAGCTTGCTCCTTCCAGTGCTTTGGCTACATCGGTAGTATATTCAATCAATCCTGTTTCATCTGCCATTTTATCTAGTTCCTCATCAATACTTGGTTTGTTAATATCTCCAACAACAATTGAAATTTTAATTCCAAGTTTTGCACACATTAATTTTAAAGTGTTAGAAACATTGTTTTCTATACCAAGCCAAACAATTTTTTTAATATTTTCAATTCCCTCAGCGTGTTCAACCATTGTTAATAAATCAGATATTGCTTGAGCTGGATGATATTTTTCACTACAAGCGTCAATTACTGGAATTTTATTTAAAGAAGCAGATGTAATTACATCCTCTGCTTTCCCTGCTCTAAACATTAGTATTTGTCCAAAACGCATAACGGCAGTTATTTCATCTTTAAAATCTGTTAAAGAAAATTGTGAAGTTTTTGAATCGAGAAATATTGCATGTCCTCCGAGTTCAGTCATTCCAGCTTCAAAAGAAAGTCTGGTTCTGGTAGAAGTTTTTTGGAAAAGCATTACCATTGTTTGGTTTTTAAGATAGTTTGTTAACTCTCCTGCGTTTCTTTTTGCTTTTATCTTTTGAGCAATTTCTAAAATATTTAAAATATCTTCCTTTGTTTGTTCTTTTAGTGAGATTAAATGTCTCATAGTTTTAGTTATTATTTAATATAGTTAATTTATTACCTTGTATAATTGCGATTGGTATACCTTTTACCTTCCAACCATCATAAGGTGACCAAAGACATTTAGTTTTTTGATTTTCATTTTTAATTACTTTTTCTTTTTCTAAATCTACAATAACTAAGTCATTTGTTTTTGTAATTCTAAATATTTTTTGTGGATTGGTGTAAGTAAATTCAACTATTTTTTCTAAAGTAATTTTACCTTTATGATAAGCATTTAACAACAGTGAAAGGTAATTTTCAATTGAAGGTAATCCACTCGGTGCAATTCCGTATGGTTTTTCTTTTTCTTTAAGTAAATGCGGGGCATGATCAGTCCCAATTGTATCAATTAAGCCAGACTTAATTGACTTCCACAGTGCTTCGTTGTCTTCTTTTGTTCTAAGAGGAGGATTAACCAATGCTTTTGTCCCAAGTGTTTTGTAATCATATTTATTTAGAAAAAGGTGATGTGGAGTTACTTCAACATATACATTTACTCCTTCTTTTTTTGCGTTTTTTATTAATGCAAGTTCTTTTTTAGTACTGACATGAAGAATGTATAATTTTGTACCATATTTTTTTGCGAGTTCAAGGGCTTGAGTTATTGCTTTTACAGCCGCTTTCTTACTTCTTATTTTTGAATGATCAGAAGGTCTTTCATTTGGTAAATTTAGTTGGTTTTTTTGTATAGTTAATTCATCTTCTGCATGCACTGCTACCAATAAATCTAGTTTGGCACATTTTTTAAATATTTTTTCTTGTTCTTCTTTTTTATCAACTAATAAATTACCAGTGCTAGAACCCATAAAAACTTTAACTCCTATAATTTCATCTTTACATTTTTCTATCTCGTTTAAATTATTGTCAGTCGCACCTAAATATAGATGATATTTAATTTTTTTATCTATTTGTGATTCTATTATTTTTTTCTTTGCCATTAAACTTTTGTAATCAATACAAGCTGGATTATTGTTTGGCATGTCAATTATATTAGTCACACCTCCTGCGAGTGCAGCACTTGAGCCAGTAGTCCAATCTTCTTTGTGTTCTGACCCTGGAGTTCGAAAATGTACATGGGGGTCTATTAAAGCTGGTAATACTAAAAGTTTTCTACCTTTAAATTTTTCAGGTAAATCCAGTTCTATTAATTTGTTGTCCCAAGTTTTAATTTTCATTTTGTTCTAAGAGTTGTAAGATTTAATTTCGTTTTTATTATATTTTTTTTCGCAATAATGACATTTAAGATTTACCCCTTTATCGTTTTGGGTTATATGAAATTTTGTTTCCATTCTTTCGTTATTTGTTATACATTTTGGGTTGGGGCACACAACAACGTAATCAATTGTTTTTGGTATTTCAACATTAAATTTTTTAGAAACTTCATAATTGTTTATAATATTTATTGATGCATTAGGGGCTAGGATTGCAACTTCATTTACTTCTTCTTGTGTTAATTCACGACCTTCTACTTTTATTAGGTCTTTATATTCTGTTGCTTTACTCGGAAGATTAAGCCCAACCGTTACCACCTTTTTTTCACTAGGAAGATTTAAAAGTGTAATTATTTGTAATGCATTACCTTTTTCGATGTGATCTATTACAGTTCCATTTTTAATAGCTGATACTAGTAGTTTTTTATCTTTTATCACCCTATTAGAGTTTTGAATCATATTATTTTATTTAATATTAAGTTTTATTAATTATGTAGTTATTACTAATGTTAAAGTGTTGTAAATCTCTAACAGGGTAAATATATTTATTTTTATTATTTAATTTTCCCGAGTGCTAAAGCTAATAGAGCCTGTCTTGTGTATAGTCCATTTTCTGCTTGTTCAAAGTAATAAGCATGTTTGGTCTCGTCGACTGCGGTATCAATCTCGTTTACTCGAGGTAGAGGATGCATTACTTTCATATTTGGTTTTACTTTAGCCAGCATATCTTTTGTTAGGACAAAAACATTTTTTACTTTTTCATAATCTGTTGGGTCGGTAAATCTCTCAGCTTGAATGCGAGTCATATATAAAATATCTACTTTATTAACAACGTCTTCTATTTTTTCGTGTAGGGAAAATTTTATACCTTTTTCTTTCAGTTCTTCACAAATGTAGTTTGGCATTTGCAAGCTGTCTGGTGCTACGAAGTATAGGCGAGCATTAAAATGAGTTAGGGCTTGTGCTAGAGAATGAGTGGTGCGCCCATATTTTAGATCTCCTATTAGGGCAATATTTAAATTGCTAAGCTTTTTCTGAGATTCTTTTATGCTAAAGAGATCAAGTAGCGTTTGGGTAGGGTGTTGGTTGGCTCCGTCGCCACCATTTAAGATTGGTTTGTTGGTTGCCTCGCTAGCTCTCCTGGCAGCACCTTCTAGAGGATGTCTCATAGCAATAACGTCGGCGTATTGTCCGATAATTTTCATTGCATCCCAGGTGGTTTCGCCTTTTTTGGCAGATGTCACTTTGCCATCAGCAAATCCCATTACTTGTCCGCCTAGTCTTTCCATAGCAGTTTCAAAAGAAAGTCTGGTTCTGGTAGATGGTTCAAAAAAACATGATGCCATTACTTTGTTTTTTAGCATGTTTGGTTGTGGTTTTTTCTTTATTTCCTCGGCTTGTTTTATGATGTGTAGTATATCAGATTTAGAGAGGTCACTTATTGATATAATACTTTTTCCTTTGAAATTTGTTTGCATATTATATTGATTACACTGATTTAGTTATAGCTTTTTATGTTAATGGGTATTAAGATTTTTTTATATATTCTTGCCAAGATTTTATGGGAATTTTTTCTATTTCTATTTTACTCAGACAATTGAGAAATAAGTTTGCTATCTGTAGATTGGTTATCAAAGGAATGTGATGATCTATGGCTAGACGACGAATTTTGTAACCATCAGTATTGTTATTTGGGATGATATTAACAGAAAGGTTAATTATTAAATCAACTTCTTGATTAAGAATAGAAGTAGCAATACTTGGTTCTTGATTAGCACTTAGCTTGTGTAAGAAATTGGAAGCTATACCATGTTTTGCTAGGAAGTCATGTGTACCGTTTGTAGTATATATTTCCCAACCTTTTTCTTCTAATTTTTGGATACCTTCAAAAAGTTTATTTTTGTTATAATCTCCACCAATACTAATTAATATCTTTTTCCCTTTTATAGATTGTTCGGTAGCAAACCAGGAAGCAAAAAAAGCTTGTAGATAATTATCACCAAGACAAGCCACTTCACCAGTAGAAGCCATCTCTACATGAGCTACGGGATTAGCACCTTTAATACGATTGTATGAGAATTGAGATGTTTTGACGCCGACATAATCTAGATCAAGAGTTTTATATATTTTGGGTAAGTGTTTTTTTAAAAGAACTTTTGTAGCAATGTTAATAAAGTTATGATTGGTAACTTTGGAAACAAAAGGAAACGAACGAGAAGCTCGCAAATTACATTCAATAACTTTTATATCATTATTTTTGGCAATAAACTGAATATTAAATGGACCTGTAATGTTTAAAGCTTTGACGATTGCTCTGGCAGTTTTTTTGGTACGGCGGATAGTTTCTAAATATAATCGTTGAGGTGGTAAAACAATAGTGGCATCACCAGAATGGACGCCAGCATTTTCTATATGTTCTGCAATAGCTTCAATAATAATTTCTCCATTGTTTGCTACACCATCTAGCTCTAGTTCTTTGGCTTTGGTAATAAACTGTGACATAACCACAGGGTGTTCTGGCGAAACAATTCCAGCTTCGGTTAGATATTGTTGTAATTCTTTCTCATTATGCACAACATTCATAGCCGCTCCAGACAAAACGTAGGAGGGTCGTACTAAAATAGGATAACCAATTTTTTTGGCAAATTGTTTGGCTTTGCTCAAGGTTGTGACCTCTTGCCAAATAGGCTGATCAATTTTTAATTCATTAAGTAGAGTAGAAAAAATTTGTCTGTTTTCAGCTCTGTCGATGTCTTGTGGGTTGGTACCAAGAATTGGGTAGCCAGCTTTGTAAAGTGGTAGAGCTATATTATTGGCAATTTGTCCACCAACAGAAACGATAATGCCTCTGGGATTTTCAAAATCGGCAATATCTTTAATACGCTCTTCTGTTAGTTCTTCAAAATATAAACGATCAGATTCATCATAGTCTGTTGAAACAGTTTCCGGATTAGAATTTATAATAATAGTTCGTTCTTTCATTTCACGCAGGGATCTTGCAGTATTGACTGCGCACCAATCAAATTCAACAGATGAACCAATGCAATATGGACCAGAGCCAATTATGATTGTAGATTTTTTTGTGAAGGTTTTATATCGTGATATTTTCCATGATAGGTGGTATATAGATAATTGGTTTCAGCAGGAAATTCTCCAGACAGTGTGTCAATCTGTTTAATTACTGGAGTAATTTTGTATTGCTGACGTTTTTTTCTAATTTTATCTTCAGTATTGTTAGTAAATCTAGATATGGTTTTATCAGAAAAGCCATTCTGTTTTGCTTGTCGTAAAAGTGTTGCATCTAGCTTGTCTTTTTTAAGATTTTTTTCTATTTTAACAATGGATTGTAGATGGTGTAGAAACCAAGGGTCTATTTGTGATAGATTGTGAATTTCATCAACGCTGGTATTTTTTTTCAAAAGTTGGTATATAGCAAACAGACGTCTAAAAGTAGCATTCTTTGTTTCTTCTTTTAGGTCTTTAATTTCATAAGGATAATCGCCTAATCCATCGGCACCAATATTGAGACAGCGAACAGCTTTTTGTAGTGCTTCTGGAAAAGAACGTCCAATAGCCATTACCTCTCCCACACTTTTCATTTCTGAGCCAATACGCATTTGAGCATCTTTGAATTTACCTATATCCCAGCGAGGCATTTTTATTACCAAATAATCAAGTGCTGGTTCAAAAAAGGCTGAGGTTTTTTTAGTTACTGTATTTTGGAGTTGGTCCAAGCGTTTACCAAGAGCGAGTTTGGCCGCGACAAAAGCTAAAGGATAGCCAGTTGCTTTGGAAGCTAATGCACTAGAGCGAGAGAGTCTAGCGTTTATTTCGATTACGCGATAGTTACCATTTTTTGGATTAAGAGCATATTGAATATTACACTCACCAATAATACCAATATGTTGAATTGTTTTGATAGCAATTTCTCGCAAGAGATGATATTCTTTGTTGTTAAGGGTTTGTGAAGGCGCCACCACAATACTTTCACCCGTATGAATTCCCATAGGGTCAAAGTTTTCCATGTTGCAAACAGTGATAGTGTTATTGTCACAATCTCGTACAACTTCATATTCAACTTCTTTCCAACCACCAAGGTATTCTTCAATTAGAATTTGTGGAGCACCATGCAAGGATTCCATTGCTCTAATTTTTAATTCTTGATCTGAATGAATAACACCAGAGCCTAAACCTCCGAGAGAATAACCAGAGCGTAACATAATAGGGTAGCCAATTTTTTTGGCAGCTTGTAGAGCTTTTTCTACCGTTGTAACAGCAAAACTTTTGGCAGTTTTTACGTTTATTTCTGCTAGAGCTTTTTTAAACAATTCTCTATCCTCTGTCATTTTTATAGTTGCCACTGGTGTGCCAAGAACTTTAACTCCATATTTTTTCAAAATTCCTTGTTCGTCTAACTCCAATCCTAGATTTAGGGCTGTTTGTCCACCAAAACTAAGTAATAAGCCATCTGGTTTTTCTTGTTCAATAATTTTAGTGACAGTAGGTAAGTTTAGAGGTTGAAGATATAGTTTGTCTGCCATGCTCTCATCGGTTTGAACAGTAGCAATATTAGGATTAACTAAAATAGTTTTGATGCCTTCTTCTTTTAGGGCTTTTATAGCTTGGGAACCAGAATAATCAAATTCACCGGCTTGGCCAATACGCAGGCCACCAGAGCCTAATATTAAAATTTTTTTAAATTTAGAGTGAATCATAAAATTTTTCAAATAGCCACTTAGTGTCAGTTGGTCCTGGAGTAGCTTCTGGATGAAATTGGACAGAAAAAAATGGCAATGTTTTGTGGGCAATACCTTCAACAGAATCGTCGTTTAAATTTCTAAAGGTCACTTCCCAATCTTTTGGCAAAGTTTTTTCATTTATAGCATATCCATGGTTTTGGCTAGTGATATAACAGTGTTTGGACTTTGTTTCGATGCAAGGTTGATTTTGTCCACGGTGACCATAGGGGAGTTTGTAAGTTTTGGCACCAGCTGCCAAAGCCATTATCTGAGTACCAAGACAAATACCAAAAATTGGCTTTTTATGTTTCATGGCTTTTTGTATAATTTTTATAGTTTCTTCTGCCATCAAAGGGTCACCTGGGCCATTGGATATAAATACACCAGCAAAATTTTCATTAGTAAAATTGTAATTGTATGGAACGCGTTCGATGCTCAGGTCAAATTTTAAAAGTGAACGCATAATATTTTCTTTCATACCACAGTCAATTACAAAGATTTTTTTCTTGCTTTTACCATAAGTTTTTTTCTTATTTATAGACACTTTAGCAACTAGATTTGTTTTGTTTGGGTCTATAAAATTATAATCTTTTTTTAATTTATTTTGAGAACAATTGATAGCTCCTAGCATTACTCCATGTTCACGCAGTAATTTGGTAAGAGCTCTGGTATCTATATCAGTGATGATTGGTATACCTTGTTCTTTGAGCCAGTCTAGGAGGCCGGTTTTTCCTGCTTGGTGACTCCAGTTTAAACATGCTTCACTTACTATTACTCCATGGGCATGAATTTTTTTTGATTCCCAATATTTTTTATCAGGTACGCCGTAGTTGCCAATTAGAGGGTAGGTAAAAGTTAAGATTTGCCCAGCATAAGATGGATCAGTAAGACTTTCTACATAACCAGTCATACCAGTAGTAAAAACAACTTCTCCAGAAGCAATATTCTTTTGCCAGTTAGGAGAAAAGCCATCAAACACTGCTTTATTTTTCAAGACTAGTTGTGAGGGGTTAAATTTCATATTTTTTTCAAAAAAATACCACTCTTGCCGAGTGGTATTTACTTAGTTTTTATTTTTTCTTTAAATTTTGTTAATTTCTTATAAATCATATTTTAATAATTATATCAAAATAGGAATAATCTGTCAAAGGGTAGGTTATCCACATGTTTCTAAGCTATAGACTATGTTTTAACATTTCTTCAATTTTTTGAGGATTAGCACTACCTTCACTGGCTTTCATAGCCATACCAACGAGGAATTTTATTAGAGGTTCTTTTCCAGCTTGATATTGTTTGACTTCTTTTGGGTAATTTTTAATAATTTCCTTTACAATTTTGTTTAATTTATCTGCATCATCAACTTGTCCATAACCTTTTTCTTCCATAATGTGAGTCGGATCTGTGTTTGTATTGCTTTCAACCATTTCTTGAAGTATTTTTTGAGCGTTAGTGGGATTTACCTTGTCTGTGTAAATAAGGGCAATAAGTTCGGCAAAATTTTCTGGTTTTACTTTTAAAGTTTTAATATTTTTTTTTAAATTAGATAAAACACCAACAAGTTTTGATGTTAACCAACCGCCAGCAAGTCTGGCAATTTTTTCGCGTTTGTCTTTTTTTATTTCATCACTTTCACCTTTTACTTCAGGCATAGAGTGTAGCCATTCAATAAGTTCACTCATTACATTTTCAGTAAACCTACTCCATTCTTTTGTTTTTGTTAAAAATTCAGCATCTGCAAAAGAAAATCCATATTCTTCTATAAATCTTGAGCGTCTTTTTTGTGGTAATTCTCCGACGTGTACATCGCCAGCAATTTTAGCTGGTTCAAATGGGGGAATATCTGGTTCTGGGAAATATCGGTAATCCGCAGAAGTTTCTTTGGCTCTTTGCATTATAGTTTTTTGTTTTTTATCATCCCAACCACGAGTTTGTTGTATCCAGTCTTCACCTTTTTCTAACATTTCAGTTTGTCTTTTGATTTCATATTCAATTCCTCGTTCAATTGCTTTAAAAGAGTTTAGATTTTTAAGTTCTACTTTGTTATTTAACTTATAATTACCAACAGGTACAACCATATTATTTTTTATTTCAAATTTCCCTTCTTCTTGAATAGAAATATTAGCTTCACATCTCATTTCTCCTTTTTCCATGTCAGCATTTGAAATATCTAAATATCTAAAGATTAATTGCAGTTCTTGGCAATATTTTTTAGCTTCAGTTGAGCTTTGGATGTCTGGGTCAGAAACAATTTCTACAAGGGGAACGCCGGCACGATTAAAATCTACCAAACTTGCACTCCCTCCCTTTTCTACATGTGTTAACTTTGCTGTATCTTCTTCCATGTGAACACGAGTAATTCCAATATGAGCAGTATCGCGATGGTTATCTTCTGTAACAAAATTTAAATCAATATACCCATTTTCACAAACAGGTTCATCATATTGAGAGATTTGATAAGCTTTTGGGAGATCTGGATAAAAATAATGCTTACGATCAAACTTAGAAATTTCTCTAATACTACAATTTAAAGCAGTGCCAATTTTTACAATCCATTCCAATGCTTTTTTATTTGGAATAGGTAATGTACCAGGTTGGCCTGTGCAGACTGGGCAGATATTTTCATTTGGTTTGGAGTTAAAAGGATTATTTTTACAACTACAAAACATCTTTGAATCTGTTTTAAGTTCAACGTGAATTTCCATTCCGATAATTGGGATTAATTTATTCATATTTTATTTGCGATTTGTAAAACTTTTTCTTCTTCAAGTCTTGATCCAATAACCTGTATTCCAACTGGCAGTCCATTTTTTGTTAATCCACTTGGAACAGAAATAGCCGGCATGCCTGCGACTGAGGCAGGGGAGACTAAAACATCCGCTAGATACATTGCAAGTACATCATTTATTTTTCCTCCAATATCAAAAGCAGGAAATGGTGAAGTTGGAGTAATTAAAACATCAACTTTTTTAAATACTTTTTCAAAATCTTGGATTATGAGCGTTCTAACTTTTTGAGCTTTTTTGTAGTAAGCATCATAATATCCAGCTGATAAAGCATAAGTTCCAATCATGATTCTTCGTTTTACTTCCTCAGGGAAACCTTGAGCACGGGATTTTGCATAAATATCATATAGATTGTCGGCGTCAGCTTGAACACCGTAACGAACTCCATCAAGCCGTCCCATATTTGAACTATCTTCTGACGGAACTGTAATATAATAAACTGGGATAGCATATTTTGTATGAGGAAGTGAAACCTCAATAATTTTTGCTCCGAGTTTTTCTAATTCTTTAATTTTTTCTTTAACAATTTTTTTTGTTTCTTCTTCTAAACCTTCAATTTCAAAATATTCTTTTGGAATTCCAATTTTCATTCCTTTAATATCTTTTTTTAAATCTTTAGAATAATCTGGAACTTTATTTGGTACAGTGGTGGCATCATTTTTATCAATTCCTGCCATAATTTCAGTTAAAATCGCAATGTCTTCCACAGAATTTGTAATTGGTCCAACAGTATCGTATGAGCTTGCCATTGGCATTATTCCGTAACGAGAATTACGACCATAGCTTGGGCGAAGACCAACCACACCGCAAAAACTTGCTGGTTGACGAATTGATCCGCCAGTATCTTCGGCAATAGAAAAACAACACATATCTCCTGCTACTGAGGCAGCTGATCCGCCAGAACTTCCACCTGCTACTTTTGATAAGTTATGAGGGTTTTTTACTGCTCCATACATTGATCCTTCATTTGATGCACCATGACCGAAAGCATCACAATTAGTTTTTCCAAGAAGTATTGCCCCTTGTTTACGAATTTTTGAAATTACAGTTGCTTCGTAAGGACTTTCATAGTTATCTAAAATTTTTGCTCCCGCAGTGGCTCGAATACCTCTAACTTGGATTGCATCTTTTACAGAAAAGGGGATACCTGTTAGAATTTTTTGTTCTCCCGCTTTAATTATTTTATCGGCTTTAGTTGCTTCTTCTAAAGCTAGTTTTTCAGTTATGGTAATAAAAGCATTAATATCAGGATTTTTAATTTTGATATTTTTTAGGTATTCTTTAATCAGTTCTACAGCAGAATATTTTTTACTATCTAAGTCTTTACGGATTTGAGAAATTGTTAAGTTTTTTATATTCATAATTTAGTGAGTAGTAAGTAGAGAGTGGGGAGTAGTAGATAGTGTACATTTTAGTGTATAGTAAAATGTACACTATTTATTATTTTATTGCTATTAACTAGATACTATCTTTATTTTCTTAATTTTACTGTAAAACTTGACAAAAGTCAAAAAATAGGCTATATTATATTGTCAGTTCTTTATTTTCAAACGAACCGAGAGTCGCACAAATGCGAAAGCATTTGTATGACCGAGGTGAGTGTAAAAAACAAAGGGTATAATATCACACCCTTTGGGGTGGGATAAGGGTCCAGGGCTTGCCTTGGGGTTAATACCCTTTATCAATTTATAAGAAAACCAACGAGAAGAGTTTTTAGGTTGTTAGAATTATAATAATTTAAAATCTCTTCTCATATGGAGTCGAGATCTCTGACCTCGGGGATAGGGGTAAAAATGTTTTTCGGGCTATTTAAGGCTTGAAAGGAGAAAGTAATGGAATATGTAGATCAAAAAGCGTTAGAAGCGATTGCTGGTTTTGATGGAAGTCAGATACTTGCTTTGATTAATGCTGTCGGCGGACGCGAAAATGCACTCGATCTTTGTTCGGGTGAGAAAAAGGCAATTATTGAGGAGGTTTTGCGATTGTTTATTGATAAAAATGCTCGAGGCATTCCATTTGCTGATATGATAAGCAAAACTGTGGATGCTGATCGAGATTTTTATCTTACTCAGCCAGTAGTAGACTACATGGCAGTTAGAGATGGGGTTGTTGAGGCTTACGGTTCTGACTACAATTTTATGTCAGTCTATGATTTTCGAGCACAATGTGAAAAGGTGTTGGAACGAGTTCGTCAGGACAAGCAAATCGCTAATTTGCTTAAAGGTCCCTATTTCCCATGGGTTTTACCTCAGCTTAAAGGCGATTTGGGTAAGGTGTTGGACGAAGAGATGATTCCGGCAATGGAACGTTCCTATTTGGAACAGTTTCCGAATCGTAGTTTTACCAACTACCGTCACGGCGAGTTAGAGGGGGAAGTGATAGTCATTAGTGGTACTCGTCAAGATTTATTGGTAGAAGCTATGGCTAAGGAGTCAGTGTGTGGAATTTATTTCCCCGTTTTACAAGGATTTTCTATTTTGGCAGATCGAGAGTTTATTACTCAGATGCCTGAAGATGTGATTCTTGCAGGCATGGAAATTCCGGCAGTAGTGACTGCTTATCCTGGTATTTGCGGACGGGATTGGAATACTCTAGGACTGGATATGGCGTCACTTCAGTGGCAGTCCAGTGAGTCTTCACTGTACTTCAAGGCTGGCGATGGCTCTGCCCGCTTCGTCTTCAGGTTTCTTAACGCTGATGCTAACTATGCTGGTGGTGTGTCTTTCCTCGGGTAGTGTACTTGGTTGCTTGGTTTTTTGTCACTTGGGTCAAAGGGTTTTGGTCTTTTGGTTCTTGGGACATTTTTAACTGAATTGTGATAATAAGTTTAAATACTTTGACGTCACAATTCAGTTTTTTGCTTTTTAAAAATATATTTGTTAAACTATCTACGAACTGGTTAAAGCATTTTAGTTTAAATTTTATCTTTTGTAAATTTGGATTAAGGTCGTCAGTTCTCCATTTTTGTAAAGTATTAGAGTTTGGTAGTTAAATTTTCAATTAGAAATAGATTACTAGAGAGAATGCTTAAAAATGTAGACACTACTTATCTTTTTTCAGTGTTCAAATTGGAACAGAATAAAGTTCAAGAAAAACAGTATGAATTTTTGGTTTACCTGTTTTTCTGGTGTTTGTGGAAGAAAAAAGATTAAAATTGTGGCAGTCCAGTGAGTATTCACTGAACTTCAAGGCTAACGATGACAATGCCAACTTCGACAACAGGAATCTTAACGCTAATGATAACTATGCTGGTGGTGTGTCTTTCCTCGGGTAGTTTCTATATTAAAACAAATTCACCTTGATGGTGTTTTTTGTTTTAAGAATTATTTTTAAGAAAGGGATTTTATCCATCCACCAAACATTCTTCCGATTTCTTGAATGATAGCTTGTAAGGTTAAATATTTTTTTTGGTCAATAATGTTTAGTTCACGAAGTAGGCGGATAAATATTTTCAAAGCATCAAATTTGTTATTAGCCGTTTTAATTAAAGGTAGTTTTTCTTGTTTTGATAAATATCCTGCTTTTAATAATAATTCTAAAATTTCAATAATATATCGTTCACAAGTTGTTCCTATATTATATTTATCTTTTTTAGGAAATAATTCTAAATATTTATAATATACTTTATACAGTTCAACTGTTTTTTTCAAAATGGGTACATTTTCCGACAGGTTTTGGAAATGATTGTTGGGGGGGGGTGTTATAGGAATGGTTTAACATATTATTTATGTTTAAAAAATTAATTACAATTGAGAATCTATTTAGTGTTTGGTATGAATTTAGAAAAGGGAAAATCAATAAGCCAGATGTAATTTTATTTGAGCGAAATTTAGAAGATAATATTTTTCAATTATATAAAGATATTAACATAAAAAAATATCACCATCAAGCTTATTATACTTTTTGTATTTGGGATCCAAAGTTTCGAAAAATTAATAAATCAATAGTACGTGATAGAATAGTTCACCATCTTGTTTATAGATATTTGGAAAAAATTTGGCAACCAATATTTATTTACCATTCTTATTCCTGTCAAATTGGCAAAGGAACTCACAGGGCAGTTAATAATTTGGTAAAAACACTTAAGAAGGTAAGTAAAAATGATAAAAGAAATATTTGGTATTTAAAATTAGATATTAAAAAGTTTTTTGCCAGCGTTGACCATGAAATATTGTTAAAATTATTAAAAAAGCGAGTTTATAATCCAGAGGTTTTATGGTTGCTTGAAGAGATTGTTAAAAGTTATTCAGAGGAAGAATATACAGACAGAGGTATGCCAATAGGAAATTTAACTTCGCAGATTTTTGCCAATATTTATTTAAACGAACTTGATTATTTTGTAAAACAAAATTTAAAAGAAAAATACTATTTTCGTTATGCAGATGATTTTATATTTTTAAATGAAAGCAGAAGTTATTTGAAAAATCTTGAGAAGGTAGTTAAAGATTTTGTTTTAAATAAATTAAAATTAGTAATTCATCCACAGAAAATTATTTTTGGTAAATATTTTTCTGGTATAGATTGGTTGGGGTATGTAGTTTTCCCTCATTATAAAATTTTGCGGATAAAAACTAAGAAAAGAATGTTTAAAAAAATAGACAAGAAGATTGATGATTATAATTTAGGTGTTATTGATAAAATAAAACTACATCAAACGACGCAGTCATATTTTGGTTTATTAAAGCATTGCAATAGTTATAATTTACAAACTAAATTAAAAAATGATATTTGGTTAAAGATTAAGAATTAAAAACCGCTTTTACTTTTAATAAACCATCTTTTTTATCTGGAAATTGTTCGATTATTTTTTTTCTTGTTTCTTCATTACATTCTTGTACAATATCTTCACGCATAACATTTTGTAAACCAGTCACTTGGCAAGTTTCCTCTACGTTATCTGTATCAACTTCATTTAACATTTCTATATAATCTAAAACAACCGAAAGTTCTTCAGCATATTTTTCTTTTTCTTTGTCGTTTAATTCTAAACGAGCAAGAGTAGCAATTTTTCCTATTTCTTCAGATGTTAATTTCATATTATTTGTCATTCTGAATTTATTTCAGAATCTTAGTTAAAATTTAGATCCTGAAACAAGTTCAGGATGACATTTTGTTGGCTATATTATACAAAATTCTGTTATTTTAGGCAAATTTTTGTATTATGTAAAGAAAGCGGTTGACATATATATATATGATACTAAATTAATTTTTAATAATATAGTGCGTATGTTAAATAGAAATAGAGAAGGAAATACATTTCAAGAATCACCAGAAAGTAAAGAAAAGGAATATGGCAAAAGACAAAATGCCATTGAGTTAAAAATGAGTGGAGATTCTCAGATTCAAGAATTAATGTTAGCGGTTATAAATAATTATCATGGAGATAGAGAGATAAAAATTACAAAAGGTGGGGGAATGGCTCCTTCACATGATTGCCTAATAGTTGATGGTCCACAAGGGTGGGGTTGTTTAATAAGATATAGTACTAGAGGTAAAAATAATAATGAGCCTGTTAATATTGAAATATATAAAAAAGATTTAGAAAAGATAAAAAAATATGAAAAAGGCGAAAAGGTAGATAGTTTAGTTCATAGAGATTTAAATAAACAATATAAAGAATTGAAACGAGAAGAAAAAGAAAGCTACGAAGAAGAAAGACAAGGTATGATAGGTGGTATTGATGTTAATAATATTAGTGACTTTGTAAAAAAGATATTAGTACTGCAAGAAAAAGTAGATAATAAAGTTCCGGAGCATGAAATTGGTTTAGGGGAGTACACTAAAAGGGAAAAAAGATATGAAGAATTTAAATAATTATATAAAAATTTTAAAAAACTGAATTAAAATAAATTTAATTCAGTTTTTTTATTTTTGTAACTTTTTTAAATATTCTTTACTTGTCTTTTAATGATTCATCTCCAGTCGCTTCTTCTATAGTAGCTAAATTTTGTTTAATAGGGTTTTCTTTAGCAGAAAAGTATAATAGTATTATGGAATAGCTAACTAATGGAGTAATAAATATATTTGTGATAGCACTTAAAATACTTATTGCTATTTTATAGGGAACAGTATCTGTTATTAAATAATAATTAACAGGAATCATTAAAATATTATTTAAGATTGCAAGTAGGATGCCAAAAGACAAACCAGGGATTACAATTCTCCAAAATATTTGCCACCATCTACCGACCACCAGTTCTTTACTTGCTTTTAAAGCTTCAATCCCTCGTTTGTTATCAAAAATAACAGTATGAAAAGTAAATACATACCAGATGAAAAATAATATGCCAGGGATTAAGAATAATATTGAACCAATTACTACTAAAACAGTAGTCATTATACTGGTAAGAAGTACTGGCCAAATTAAGTAACTGTTATTACTAATAGTTTTTTTCCAATCTTCAATAGGTTCGTTATGGTGTATTTTTTTTATAGTTTTAGAAAGAGCTATTGTAACCCAAATGTTAAATAACACTCCAGCGATAGAAGCTACAACTACTAATAGAGTACTAGTAATTTGCAGGCCTTCTGTTAAAAATCCATAATTAACTGAAAAAATTCCTAAACCTACAAGTATGATTGTAGGTATGAAAAGAATTGGTAGGTAAATTGCAAATTTTTTCCAATTTTTTATATAAAACTCTACAGAGTTTTTAATTATATCCACTATTCCTATTAACATATTTTTTAATTAAAAGTAAAAAGTTTAAATTTATAAAGTAGAAGTATTTAGTATTTTTTTAAGAAGCTCCACAGCTTCTTCTTTCATTATACCAATTTTTTGGTTTCCATTCAATTGTAAAATCTTAGTTTCTTGTTTTGTGAAGAGTTTTTGATATTTTTTTGATTGATAAACGTGATCCAATTTTTTTAAAAAGTCTAGTTTTTCAAAAATTGAATCATCTTGTTTGTCTTCTCGTCCCTCCAATCTAGCCATAGCTTCTCTAGGGTCAGTGCTTAATAATACAAGATAATCAGGAGAATTTTTTAAAGCAAGTTCATTTCCACTTAATTTTTTTAAGTATGATATTTTTAAATTTTTATCAGCGAGAGGTTGATATGCTAGAGTAGAGCTAATCCCTCTGTCTTGGATTATGATTTTGCCTTGTTTAAGAGATGGAATTATTATTTTTTTATATAACACAGCTCTATCTAACGAAAAAGCTTCGGCTATTGTTTTTGAATTGTAATTTTTTCCTTTTTTAAGAAGCTCTTCGCGGATTAATTTTCCAGTTTCTACATAAGTTGGTTCGCCTGTTATTATGAAATTATATGAGTTTAATTCTGATAATTTTGGATAATGACCATTTTCTTTGCAATACCTTGTTAAATCAAAAAAAGCATTACCTGAATTTTTTAAGTATTCTTTCCAAGCTTTTATTATTGTACCTTTTCCAGAGCCATCAATTCCGTCTAACATTATAAACATATTTTATTTTTTTTCGTATTTTACAAATGAAAAACCATCATGGTCTTCACGCCAAGTTTCTTTCCAAATATTTTTATCTATTTCAGGAAAAAAAACATCTCCATCAACTTCTTTATTTACATGAGTAATGTACAATACATCAACACGGTTTAAAGTTTGAGCATAAATACTAGCACCACCACAAACAAAAACATCTTCTTCTTTTAGTTTTTCCCAAGCCTCGTCTAATGAATAGAAGACCCTAACTCCTGCTGGAGGAGTGTAATCTTTATTTCTAGTTATAGCGACTGTTTTTCTATTTGGTAGTGGCTTGCCTAAATATCCAATTATTGATTCAAGAGTTACATCACCCATTAAAACAGTTTTGTTAAGAGTTTTCTTTTTAAAATATTCTAGATCTTCAGGAATATTCCAAGGTAGTTTATTTTTTATTCCAATACAGTTATTTTTTGCAACTGCAACAATAAGAGAGAATGACATAATTTTTTTAAACGGCGATTGGTAATTTAATTCCAGGATAACTTTCGTAACCGATTATTTTTGTATCTTCATATTTCCAATCAAAAATAGAAGTAAAATTTTCAGTTTCAATTTTTGGTAATTGATATTTATCTGGATTACGAGTTAGTTGTTCTTTTGCTTCATCTAAGTGATTTGAATAAATATGAGTATCAGCTAAAAATCCAACAAGTTTTCCTTCTTCTAAACCAGCTTCTTTAGCAAGTAGATGTAAAAGTAGGGCATAACTAGCAATATTAAACGGAAGACCAAGCATGGCATCAACTGAGCGTTGATTCCAGAGTAGGCTTAATTTATTCCCAATAACAACTACCTGAAAATTGTAGTGACAGGGAGGAAGCGCCATTTCATCAAGTTTTGTTGGATTCCAAGCACAAACAAGCATTCGTCTATCAGTTGGATTTGTTTTTAAGGTTTCAACTAATTTTTTTAATTGATCAACTCCTTGGCCGTCGTAATCTGTATTATAAGTTTTATATTCTGCTCCAAAATGACGCCATTGAAATCCGTAAATTGGACCTAGGTCTCTTTCCGTCATCATTTTCTTTTTGGTTTCTTCATCGTGAGCATAAGGTACTTTTAGAGGAGAACACCACTCATCCCAAATGTGATTGTTTTTATCTCGTAACCAATTTTTATCTGTTATTCCTTTGATAAAAAATTCTAATTCAGAGGCAATCAATCTCATCGGAACTTTTTTAGTAGTCAAAAGTGGAAAACCATTTTTTAAATCATGCTCAAAAAACATTCCGGGGATAACAATAGTACCAGTCCCAGTTCGGTCTTCTTTTCTTTCTCCTTCCTCTAATATTTTTTTGATAATGTTTAAGTATGATTGCATATTAATTAGAACCAAATTTCATATTAATTTTATCTTTTAATCTTCCGAAAAAACTTTTTGGTTTTGAGCCTGCCGATTTAGCATTTTTTCTCCACTCTTCAATCCAAGGTGCAGTATCTTCTCGTAAATCAAGAATTGGTAAAATTGCTTTTTGTTCTTCTGTGTATAAACTATCAAGGAATCTGTTAAAGGGTTCTTTGTCTTTTTTTCCTCCCCTCATCTGAATTAATGTTTCAAAGTTTTGTTTATTAGCACGTTTTAATTTTTTAATTGCTTTGTATTCGAGATCGGCAGTAAAATTATTAAGACTTGAATTTTTATCAAATATTTCTGCAGGTTCTTCTTCTGTAAAGAAATTGTTCTCCTCCTCTGTTAGTGGTTCGGCTTTTTCTTTTGTATCTCTATATTCTAATGCAAGTAGTAATTTTCCGTATTGTTGATTTTGGTTAGTTAAATAATTCTCCATTGCACTTGTTAAATAATATTTACTACCGCCATCTTCCTGTATAGTATCTGCATATTTGATAGCTATCTCTACGTTATCTGAATTAAATTTATCCAATATATCTTTTTCTTCAGCTGTCAAAAGATTAAATAATTTATTTTCCACTACTATTTCTTGTTTATCATTTTTTGATAATATTTCATCATGAGTTGCTATTGGTTTTTCTTCTTCTTTGCTCATTCTATTTACAAGTTCTGTCGTTTCTTTATTTTCTTTTTCCTGTTTAGCGGCTCCTTCTTCTCCTTTGGTAAAGAATTGATCTTCTTGTTCTGTAAAATTTTCTATAGTATTTAATTCATCTGCTGGTTGTTCTTCTATTTGTTTTTTTCTAAACATTCCAAATATTTTACCTAAGAATCCTTTTTTAGGTTCTTGTTTAAAAGCACTTTGCGCATCGTATCCAGCATTACTTGTTGGAGTAAAATTATCTACACTTTCGCGCACTTTCTCTCTAGCATTACCCATTCTTTCTTCGTCAGTTAATGGAGTATTTTTAGCATCTCTTTCTTCTTTCCATTTCTTAAGCAATGCTTTGCCTTTTGTATCCATTTCTTCTTTCTTCTTAGCTTCTTCTTTCTTCTTAGCTTCTTTAATTTTCTCAGCTTCTTTATTTGCTAGGTTTGCAATTTCTGATCCTGTGTCTTCTCTTGGCTCTAATCCTTTTTCAAATTCTTTTAATTCTAACGCTTCTGCTTTTTCTTGAAGTGAAGTTTTGCTTTTTCCACCATCGAGTATTTTAAGCTTTGGTCTTTGGTTCTCTTCGTCTTTCATATCTTCTGGACTTAGTCTTCTTGCTTCTTCCATATGTTTATAATTTAATTTTTAAATTTAAGACAAGTGTATCTTTTTTTATTAATTATTTTCCAGTTGATCCAACTCCACCTCTGTTTTTGTATTTCATTTCTTCAATTTCTTCCCACTTTGCTTTTTCTACTTTGATAAAAATAGCTTGAGCAATTCTTTCTCCTTTTTCGACAGTTACTTCTTTATCTGTAAAATTGTACATTATTGCTCCTAGCTCGTCATTTGGTCCGCAATAATCACTATCTATTATTCCAACACCATTTGGCAACATTAATCCTTTTCTTTTTGGGGTACTTGATCTATTAACTACCATTAGCATATATCCGTCAGGGGTATCTACAATAATATTAGACCAAATCATTTGTATTTCTTTTGGTTTTATAATAACTTTTTCTTTGGCGTATAAATCAAAAGCAGCCGAACCGTTAGTTTGGTATTCTGGCAAAGGAAGTGATTTATCTATTCTTTTTATTTTAACCTTCATATTTTAATTTTTTTTAAAATATCTTCAATTTGACTGTGTAGTTTTTCCAAAGTTCCATCATTTTTTATTGTAAATTGAGCGTCTTTAGCAATTTCTTGAATTGCTAGTTCTGCTTCAGCTTGTCCATCTTTTTGAAATTCTTCCCAAGTTTTTGTTATGTCATCTGGTTTTTCTCCTCTGTCAGCCAGTCTTTTAAAACGATTTTCTTCGTTTGTTTCAATGTTTATAGTAAAAAAATTATTTGGATAAGTTTCTGTTAAAAATATTATATCACTTGGACGACGAATTCCTTCTGTTATTACAATTTCTGCATCAAAGTTTTCAATATCGCGTGCAACTGTTTTAGAAATTATATCTTGACCAAAATTTTCTCGCATTATGCGTGATAAAGTTTGGTAGTTATGTCTGTTTTTTTCAATATAGAATCTATCTAATCCACTACCAAGAGAATCAGAAAAGCGAACAGATTTAGCTCCGTATTTTTCTTTTAAATAGTCTGTAGCAGTAGTTTTTCCAGATGAAATTTCTCCAATTATTCCGAGTACTATTTTATTGGTTGTCATATTTTTCTATTTCTTCATCAAAATAATCAAGTTCAATACCAACTTCTTTAAACATTTCTTCACTCTCTTCTCCTTTGTGGTATCGTTTTTCACAAACTACACGTTTGATTCCAGAGTTTATAATCATTTTACCGCAAGCAGAACAGGGAGTCATTTTACAATACAGAGTAGAATTATTAATTGCCATACCGAGTTTAGCTGCTTGGCAAATTGCATTTTGCTCAGCATGTGCAGTTCTAACGCAATGTTGGCTTTCATTTCCGTCTTCATCGCGAACAGTTTTCATTTGGTGCCCAATATCATCACAATGAGCTAACCCTTTAGGCGAACCAACATAACCAGTAACTAAAATTTGCTTATCTTTTGCAATGACACAGCCAGAACGACCTCTATCGCAGGTAGCTCTTTTGGCTACAGTTTGAGCAATTTCCATAAAATATTCATCCCAGCTAGGGCGAACATATTTTTCTTCAGTCATATTTTTCTAATTTTAGAATTATATATTGTAAATCTAGTGTATCAAAAAAGCACTTGGGTAGCAAGTGCTTTTTTTAGTTAATATTATTTGTCTTTGAGTTCTTCTTTGTATTTTTTAGCTTCTTTAATTATTTTCTTAGCAACTGACAATGTGTATGCAGCACGAGGATTAATAGCTGTTTCACGACAAAACATAATACCGTTAATTCCCTCAATTATATTATTTGTTAAAGCTATTATTTCGGCCCTATTTGGAATATAATTATTAATAGTGCTTTCTAATATTTGAGTAGACAGAATAACAGGTTTATTATATTCTTTTGAAGTACTAATAATTTTTTTCTGGTATGTTCCAAGTCTATAGTAAGGCATATTTACACCTAGTTCGCCACGATCAATTAAGATCATATCAAAGTGATTTTTTTGAAATAATTCCTTTAACTTATTATCTGACATTTCTGTTTCTATTTTAATAACTATTTTTGCATTTATCTTTTCTTTTTTAATAACATTATATATTTTTTGATATAAAGCATAATTAAAGTAAGACAAAGCTAAATAATGACAATGTACGTTTTTTAATTTTTCAATAATTTCTGTATAGGTTTTTAAAATTTTAGCATCATCTATTTCCATAGGCATGTTAAAGGTTTTCATGTATTGTATTATGCCTTTATTCTGTATGCGTACTTTTATTGTTTCCTTGTCTAAGATGTCTATTACTTGTAAAGATATTTCTCCATCACCAATAGTAATTGCCTGGTTGATTTCTACACGTTCGCCGAGTTTGGGTATGTTTACTGGAATATATTCTTTGCAATCAGTGCTAAAAGCACCAGATTTAAATATTAGTTCATCTCCCTCATCTACTGAATATAGTTTTAATTTAAAGTCACCTAATCTAACTTTATTAATAGGAAAATCAACAAGAGTTTTAATTGAAGATGCATTAAGCTCATCTATAACTTGTGTGGCAATTTTAATGTAATTTAAATTTTCTTCTAAACTTCTATAAGAAAAATTAAATCTTAAAGCATCCGCACCTGCTAAAATTAGCTTTTTAAGGTGTTCTTTTGTTAAAAGGTATTTTTCTACCGTTGCTATTATTAGCATAATATTTTAATAATTATTGAAATATATACAGTATAATATTGTCCTTATCTCTTTTAATTTCGTGTTTTATAATTGGTTTCATTGGTTTAAAATGATTTATGTACCATGTTTTTGTTCTTATTATAGCAATGTCTGTTCCGCTAGATCCGCCTGCAACATGTTCTATTATCAATATTTGCTTACACCATTTTTTCATTTTTTGTATTATTTTAATGGTATCTTTATCATTATTATGTTTTAAAACTAAACTAATAATACCTAAATCAAATTGTTTAGTTGAAAATTTTAAATCAATAATGTTTTTATTAATTAATTCCACATTATCTTTATTAGTAATATATTTTTTTGCTATTGATAACATGTTTTTTGAAAAATCAACACCAATTAATTTGTTTGTTTTTTTTACAAAGTATTTAGTTAACCTACCTATTCCGACTCCTACATCTAATATATTATTTATCTGGTTTGGAAAATTTTTTGTAATAAAAGTAATACAATTTTTATCAAATTGTTTATTTATTTTTGTTGAAAATCTATCTGATAAAACTTTATCAATACCTTTTCTGGTTAAGGCACGGTTATCAAATTCTTTTGCTACTTGTTTCGTGTTTAGTATTGTTTTTTTAGGCATAAGATTTTAACCTGTTCTATTTTTTAAAAACACCCCCGAATAGCGGAGGCGTTTAATATTTAAATTTGAGTTTTAACTCCTGGACCCATACTACTGGTGAGAGTCATACTTTTTATGTAAGTCCCTTTAACACCGGATGGTTTAGCTTTTTTGATTGCCTCCATAAAAGCTTCCAGATTTTCTTTTAATTGTTCAGTTGTAAAACTAACTTTTCCGATTAACTGATGAATATTACCAGTGTCATCATTTTTAAAACCAACTTTACCTTTTTTTAAACTTTCAATCATTTCTTTTACGTTTGGTCCAACAGTATCTGTTTTAGGATTTGGCATTAAACCGCGGGGTCCTAAAATTTTAGCTGCCATTGCCATTTTTGGCATCATATCTGGAGTGGTAACAATTATATCAAATTCAATTTTACCAGTATCTTTAATTTTTTTAATATCTTCTTCTGTATAAATTAAATCTGCACCAGCATCCTTTGCTTCTTTTTCTTTTGAAGCATCAACCAAAGCTGCAACAATTTTTGTTTTACCAGTTCCGTGAGGAAGGATAACAGTTTTGCGGATTTGTTGGTCAGTTTTTTTAGGATTAATTCCTAAGTTTAAATGTAATTCAATTCCAGCATCAAATTTTACATTTGAAGTGTCTTTAACAAGACTTAGAGCCTCATCAAGTTCATAGACCTTAGTTTTATCGATCTTGGTCTGTAGATCAGTCATTCTTTTTGACATAGATATTTAGGTTAAGTGGTACAAGCTCTTGAATGTTCAAGATCCCACATATTTATATTAGCAGAATATTATCATTTTTTGTATGTTTTGTCAAGTGTACAGGCTTATAAATCATCAATATCCTTTAAAAAGCTACCGGGAGTAAAACTATAGTCATCTGGCACATATTTAACATCTTCAGTATTATCATCTAATTCATTCAAAGCTAAAGAATTTGCTGGAAAGAGCAGGGAGTGGTCTTCTATTTTATCCATTGAAATTTCTCCGAGGAACATCGATGGTTCGTTTATTCTCTCACCCCAGCCACTTTGTTCCATTGGGTATGTTAAAAAGAGTTGTTGTTTGGCACGGGTGGTGGCAACATAAAAAAGTCGGCGTTCTTCTTCTAAACCGTCATTTGTGACCGAAGCTCGTTCATTTGGAAAACCAGTTGAAGTTAGATTGATGATAAATACCGCATCCCATTCCAAACCCTTGGCTTGATGAATGGTTGAAAGAATTATTTTATCTTCTTCATCAAAACTTAATTCTGAAGTTTTAGGTCTAGTATGTTTTTCTTGTAAAGTTGCTTCACTTAAAAATTCATTTAAATTAGAATATTTTTCAGAAAAATTAGCTAGTTCTTCTATATCTTGCATTCGTTCTTTAGGGTCTGTGTATTCATTTTGTAGGTAATTTTTATAGTTTGATTGTATAATTGTTTGGATTAATGTTGATGGAAAACACCAGTTGTCATTCTGAGGAACCGAAGAATCCCTTTTGTTATTTTGTAGTAGATTTTTGAAAATACTTAGAAAATTTTGCCAACCTAGTTTTGCTTTTTTAGATAAATTGTCAGTGTCTGTTTTTAAAACATCTTTAATATTTTCAACACCTACAACCCTTTGGATTATTTTATCCGCCGCCGCTGGACCAACTCCTTCTTCATGAGTTAAAAGTCTAAACCAAGAAGCAGTATCTTTTGGATTATTTAAAATTCGTAAAAATGCCAACACATCTTTAATATGAGCTCTTTCAAAAAATCTCATCCCTCCGCGGTAGTCATATTCCATTCCATTTTTAACTAGTTCCATTTCAAGTCTTTGAGAATGGTGTGATGCACGAAAAAGTATAGCAATATTATCTGATTTAATTCCAGTACTATTTAATTCTCTTATTTTTGAAATTATGTAACGAGCTTCTTCTTCGGAATCGCTTTGAGGAACAAGTGTTGGCTTATTTCCAGAGTTATCTAATGCCCTTAGTTGTTTTTTGTATTGATTTAAATTATTTTCAATTACATCATTTGCAATGTCGAGTATTTCTTGACTTGAGCGATAGTTTGTTTCGAGTTTAAAAATTTTTGCATCTTTATATTTATTTTCAAAGTTTAAAATGTTTTCTATTTGAGCAGCCCGAAAAGAATAAATACTTTGGGCGTCGTCACCCACAACCAAAATATTTTTGTGGACGTTTGCAAATTTGTCTATTATCTCTGATTGAATTTTATTTGTATCTTGATACTCATCTACAAGAACATATTGAAATTGCTCAGCAAATTTTTTACCTGTGTCAGAATTGTCGAGTAGTAAATTTAGGTTAATAAGCAAGTCATCAAAATCCATAGAGTTGGATTCTTTTTTTCTTTTTTCATATTCAAAACTTATTTTTCTAAATTCATCTATAAATTCTCCAAAATGAGAGCATTTAAGTTCTATAACTTCTTCCAGGTCTTCGCCAGAATTTTTTGCATATGATAATGTGTTTTGAATAATATTTACAGAGGGGAATTTTCTTGCTTCTGCTGGTTTATGATTTTTAATACAAAGTTTTAAGAGAGTTTTGCTATCATCAGTATCTAGAATTGAAAAATTACTTTGGTATCCAATTTTTGTTGCGTAGTGTCTTAAAATTTTATTTGCTATAGAATGAAATGTACCAGCGTAGGGAAGTCGCAACCCGCTGTCATCCTTTATAACCGCATTGTCATTCTGAGGAATCGAAGAATCCCTCTCATTTTGTGTGGTTAATTCTTGAACCCTTTTCACCATTTCACCTGCTGCTTTATTGGTAAAAGTTAAAAGCAAGATGTTTTCGGGTTTTACTCCTTGTTCTAATAAATAAGCAACTCGATAGGTAATTGTGCGTGTTTTTCCTGATCCAGCACCAGCTAAAACCAAACAAGGACCATCTCCATTTTGGATGACCTCATATTGTTGTGGATTTAATTCTTTGGCAAAATTTATCATATCTTGTATTTGTCATTCCCGCGAAGGCGGGAATCTAATTTTTGTTATGCGATTATACCACAAACCACACCCATTGACAAAAGTCTTAAAATATGATATAATATGGTGTTGTTTAGAGAAAGAGAGAGCTCTAAATAAACAGGAAATTTGGCTATTTTTAGCCCCTCCTTTCCAGTGGGCAGGCAAAAAACATTGAAAAACTCTCTTAAAATGGGATTAGAGTGAAAACTATATAATTTTCTGCGGTTGTCATTCCGACCGAAGGGATAGCACAGTGGAGGAATCTCTTGAAAATCATAGTTTTTGCCTTAGGTTATAAGGCTTTGTACATTACAATCTCGAGTGTAAACCCGAGTAAATATAGGTTAATTAGATAAAAATCTTGTTGGAATGGTTTTAACAAGACAAAATACTTTGTGGAGGAGAAAATCCTTCAAAGGAGAATGAAAATGAGAAATTTTGGAATGTTTTTAGTAATGTTGGTTGTTTCTTTTATTACTTTTGCTTGCGGTGGTGCAAGTGATAACGTTGATTTGGATAGCGATGTTCAAGTTGATGGTGGTGTAGAAATGGTAGACGGCGATTTTGCCGAACAACCTGATGGTGATGATGTTGAAAATGAGATAGAAGTTGATGGTGATGAAGCTAATGTCGATGGTGATGTTGTTCAAAATGTCGACGGTGATGGTAAAGAAGGAATTGAAGAGAAACCGTTGCGTTGTCGTTCTGATCAAGATTGCGACGATGGAATTGAGTGTACCTTTGATACCTGCAATCTTTGTGTAGGGACATGTTCACATTTGGCTGCAGACATATTTTGCAAGTCAGATGATCCTTGTAAGTTCGGAATTTGTATTCTTGATGAAGGATGTATTTTTGAGCAAAAAGAAGAAGGTGAAATGTGTTATGACGGTGATCCTTGCACCAATTTTGAGAAATGTACTGCAGATGGAGAATGTGTTGGCGGTGAAGTTGGGATGATTGGTTCCCTTGAGTCTTGTACTTCATGTGATATGGAGTGTGAAGAACAAGTGATCTGTCGTGGGGATGGTTACACCTGGGCAATTTATTATACTGGAGAATGCAGTGATGGATATCACCCAGAAGGTCATGTTTGTGAAATAGAAGTCATCTATTCTGATGATGAAGATGAATTTTTTTCCGAGCTTTATCAGCAAGAGTGCTCTGATTAACCTTTATAATTTCCAGCCAACCATTCACTTTTTTCTCAACCATAGTTGAGATGGTGATGGTCCTGGAGTAGAAAAATAAAATCACCTCGGTTTGCTGAGGTGGTTTTTTTGTTTTTTAAAAAAAGCAGGCGCATCTTGCGTCTGCTGTTTGTTTGAGGAAAAGAATTTTCGGCTTGTTGCTACTTGCCGATACTTCTAATTTCTTTTCTTTTTGTTTCTGTAATTGGTGGCGGTATTGCCATCATACATTTTTTGCAAATGTAAACAAAACCACCTTTGAGATCTTTCTTTACATCAACTTCATCTCTGGTTTTTGCAGTATTGCAATTACTACACCAGCACGTTTTTTGTTCACCCATAGTTTTCCTCCTGTAGTCTATAAGTTTAAGAGAGTTTACATAATAAATCATTTTTTGTCAATATTGTGATTTTGGGGTATTATTATTAATATTTAAAACTTATTACTTAAAATTTAAATATGTTTTTTAAAATACAACATATCGATAAAAAAACTCACGCAAGAGCGGGGGTTATTACGACTTCTCATGGAGAAATTAAGACTCCTGTTTTTATGCCGGTTGGTACTCAAGCGACAGTCAAAACTTTGGATTCGCAAGACCTAGAAAATCTTGGTGCTGAGATTATTTTAGGAAATACATATCATTTACATTTAAGACCGGGAGAGGACCTAGTTGAAAGCGCTGGTGGAATACATGGATTTATGAATTGGAACAAACCTGTTTTAACAGATTCTGGTGGATTTCAAGTTTTTTCATTAGGGAAACAGAAAGAAGAAAAGAAGCGGGGTGGCAATAACGAACAGCTTGCAAAGATAACTGACAAAGGTGTGGAGTTCAGATCTCATATCGATGGTTCAAAACATTTTTTTAGCCCAGAAGAATCAATTAAAATTCAACATAAACTAGGAGCGGATATTATTATGGCATTTGATGAATGTACTCCTGACAAAGCAGACAAAAAATATACTCGTGAAGCGTTAGATAGAACTCATCGTTGGGCGAAACAAAGTTTGGAAGAGCACGAACGTCTTTCTGTCATCCATTCGACAAACTCAGGACAAGCCCCGACCGAAGCAAAGCGGAGTGGAGAAATCTCTTCAAAAATTAAGGGATCCCTCGACAAGCTCGGGATGACAACGAGTGACCAAGATGACAAAAAGTTTCTTTTTGGAATTATTCAAGGTGCAGGTCATAAAGAATTACGAGAAGAAAGTGCTAAATATATTTCTTCTTTAGATTTTGATGGAATTGCTATTGGTGGAGAGAGTGTTGGGTATAATATGGAAGCAACAATGAATATTTTAGATTGGGTGTATCCAATTATTCCAAAAGACAAACCACATTATGCAATGGGGTTGGGTTTAAATCCAGCAGATTTATTTGAGGTAGTTGAAAGAGGAGTTGATATGTTTGATTGTGTAGCTCCAACTCGTTTGGCAAGGCATGGAGTTTTATATATTAAGGATATTAAAAATAAGCATAGACTAAATATTACTAATGCAAAATTTAAAAATGACTTTGCTCCAATAGATAAAGATTGTACTTGTTCAACTTGTCAAAATTATTCTCGAGTGTATGTACATCATCTTTTTGATGTAAAAGAAGTGACTGCGATGAGATTAGCAACTATTCATAATATTCATTTCTTTTTAAATTTGATGAGAGAAATGCGCGAAGCAATTTTGGAAGATAGGTTTTTAGAAATGAAAAAAGAGTGGGTGTGATAGTCAACATATTTTAAAATAAAATTATTAATAATAAAAAAGTAAGAATTGATTCTTACTTTCAAGCGAACCGAGAGTCTCACAAATACAAAAGTATTTGTATGACCGAGGTGAGTGCAGAAAACACAGGGCGGAATAAAGGTTCAAGGCTTGCTCTGAGGTTAATGCCCTTTACTTTTTATATTGACTTTTTTTGTGATTTTTGGTAGGTTATAGGTAATATGAACTTTGCCGAAGGAGGAAACATGGCAAAAAACATGAAAACTAAGATGGTTGGTAGACGACCACTTACAAGAAGAAGAAAAGGAAATTCTGGCAAGGCAAAAGCCAGAGTTATAAGAGGTCGGCGTGAAAGAAAGCGTCGGAAAAAACAAGAAGAAGCAGAGCAAATTAAAAATTTGCTCGCAAATGGAATATATTTTTAGAAAGGAGAATATCATGTTCACGTGGTTGTGGAATTTGTTTGGTAGTCTTTTAGACTATTATCCGTCAGAAAAAAAGTATGTTCCTCCACCTGAAGGGCAAACCTTCAAGAGTGCGAGGGATTAACTTCTTGTATTGTTTTACACCGTCTTTGGGGGAGGCGGTTTTTCTTTTTAATAAAAATTAGTTATACTAAATATACATAATACAATATATATGTTACACATAAATTTAATAGTTTTAGGAAAACTTAAAGAAAAATATTGGGTTGAAGCGGAAAAAGAATATCTAAAACGTCTGCAAAGTTTTGCTAAGGTAAAAATAACAGAATTAAAAGAAGAATCTTTTTCACAGAAGGATAATTTTGAGGTGGTAAAAAAGAGAGAGGCGGAAAAATTAAAAAAAGTTATTCCAGAGAATAGTTTTGTGATTGTTTTGGATTCAAAAGGAAAAGAATTTAGTTCAGAGGATTTTTCTGGAAAATTAAAAGAGTTAGAACAAGCAGGAGAATTTAGGAGTGTTAGTTTTATTATTGGTGGACCATTAGGTTTAGATAAAGAAATATTGGATATTGCAAATTTAAAATTATCATTTTCAAAAATGACTTTTACTCATCAGATGATTAGAGTATTCCTTCTAGAACAAACTTATAGGGGATTTATGATTAAAGAAAATAGAAAGTATCATTATTGACCTTTTGGGTTTTTTGTGCTTCAATACAGTAAAGCGTTCTATAAATACCAAGGAGGAGAAAATGGAAAATTTTTCCTGGGATAATTATGGCATTTCACTATGTATGGCGTCTGTTGTATTAGGTTTTGTAGCCACTTTATTTTTCGTAATAGGAAAGATCCAAAAATTGAGAGCAAAAAGAAAGGATATTGATAATGGTAGCGATTTAAGTGGCTTTTTTGTAATATCATGCATATTGGCCTATATGTTTGGTTATTGGTTAAGATTTTTTCAATAATGAATAATCAATAATTAATAATAGCTCAAACGGCCGAGCATTTTGCCCGGTCGTTTTTTTATTCTATATACTTTTTTCTTTCTCTCTGGTTTTGTTTTAGCACCCCCCTTGTTTGTTAGTATTTTTTTAACTTCTCTTTGACAATTTTTTTAACAGTATTGACTCATGTAAAAAAATATGCTTTAATTAACTATCATGTTCTTTGAAAGAAATTCACCGTAAAATCGTGAATTTATAATTTGATACTTAAATTGTCGTCGAAAGATGACGGAGGAGGTCGCTATGACTTTTGGTTTTGTTGTGTTTGTTATTTTGACTATAGTTTTTGGAGTATTTGCAGTGATGGGATTGTCTGATTTAAAAGACAACCTGTGGTTTTTCCTTGTTTGTTCCATGATAGCTTTATTCTGCGTTGGTGGTGCATCAGGTATGCATAATGTAGAAGCTCAAAGACTGGCAGATGCCAGAGAAAGTGAAAGGTTATATGAGGAACAACACCAGCAGCATATTTTTGACTACAGAGAATGGGGTCGTGAGCAAAAAAGAATTGAGAAAAAGAGGAATCGGCAAGAATATTTGGCTGCGTTAGATAGTAATATGCTCATTGTAACCAATCATAAATTTGAGTTAGTAAAAATAGAACTCAGGAAAGGACCAGAGCTTACTGCTCAGTTTACCTCGGACGGGAAACTTACTGGCAAGTTTTTGCAAAAGTCTAGTGGGTTTGGGCTTGGGATTTTGCAACTAATGTTTTTGCCAGTTCCTGGTTTAGGCGGTGGATATGCTAGTGGAGAGAGTAATGGAGCACTCACAGGAGAGCAACATGCTCAAGGAAAAGTTGATATGAGGGACCACTATTACTATAAGGTTGTTGCTCGAGATCCCAACGATGGCATGACTCATATTATTCTTTTTCCAGAGCAGAAACTAAAAACTTTGGAAAATAATAGCCGAAAAAAAGACTGGGTTTCTTTTGTGCCTTTAGAAATTACCAACACTGCAGATGAAAAAGTTTGTGGCAAAAAGTATTTCGAGCTGTGGGTTAAAGGAAAGTATCAAGAATACCTGCTTTATTGTCTTGACTATGTTGTAGCAGACACTCGCAAAACAATTGTTCTTTAATAACTCAAACGGCCGAGCATTTTGCCCAGCCGTTTTTTTATTTTCTACTTGTTTTTCTTGCGTACATTTCTTCTATATCTTTTAGACTCATTGGTTTTACACCGTCTCTATTTAATTTTTCTATTTTTTCACCTCTTACCTCTCTTTGTTTTTTAGTTTCTTCACCCTCTATTACTTGTTTTAAGAACAAGTCTTCAGCGGTAGTTACTTTTTTAGTAGCACCTTTTCTTGTCATATATTATTTTATTATATTCACATCCATAGTTGGATATGGAATTCCTATTTTTGCAGAATTAAGTGCGTTGTAAATTAATTCATTTGCTTCCAGTTGTTTATCATAAGCATCGCCATAATTTTCTACCCAAAATCTAGCTTGAAAATTTAAACTAGAGTCAGCCATTTCAGTAAATAAAATTTGTGGTTCTGGGTCTTCTAAAATATCTGATATTTTTGATATGGTTTTTAAAATTAATTCACGAACTTGAGCAATATCACTTCCATAAGCTACTCCAAAATCAACATTAATTCTGGCTTGGTAATTTGGTAGTACAAAGTTTTTAATTTTTGCATCAGACATTTTTCCATTTGGGATTGTTACAATTTCATTACTATAAGTTCTAATTTTTGTACTTCTAATTGAAATATCATGAACAACTCCTAAAGTTCCATCAACTTCAATTTTATCTCCTACTTGAAAAGTTTGATCAAGAATCAAAGTAAGTCCACCGAATATATTTTTTAAAGTGTCTTGCATTGCAAAACCAACTACAAAACCAGCAATTCCTAAACTTGCAAGGAATGGACCAATATCAAAATTCCATTCTTTCATAACCCAGATACCGCCGATTATTATAAATCCAGCTTTAATCATTTTCTGAGCGATTGGTAAAAGAGAATCATCTAATCTTGATTTTGTTTTTTGTGCAAATTCTTTTCCCCAAACAGAAACTAAAATATCTATAAAAGAAAAAGCAATGTAGGTAATGGCAATAACTACAATTGAATCTAAAATATTAGCTAACCAATTTTCTGTAAACCCAAGTGGTTTTAAAGCAAATTTTAATCCAACCAAAACAAGGATGTATGAAAATGGAGCTTTAATTTTTGCTAGGATTAAATCGTCTAATTCTGTTTTTGTTTTTCTTGCTAATCTTTTAAATACTTTTTCTGATAAAAAAGTAATAATTTTTGCGAGGATTAAAAATCCAATAAGCCAAGCAATCGCCTCAATCCATTTGTTTGAAGTAATAATGCTTTGAGCTAGTTCGAGATATTCCATAAAGTTAGTAGTTAGTATTTAGTATATAGTATTTAGTATATAGAAAATATGACTTGTTTACAATAGTATAGTTTTATTGTAAAATATAGTTATCTATCGGTTGTCATTCTGAGGAATCGAAGAATCTCTTAAAATAAAAAATTATTATGCAACGTATTGTATCTGGTATTCAACCAACAGGAAATCTACATTTAGGGAATTATTTAGGGGCAGTAAAAAATTGGGTGGAATTACAAAATTCTGGTGATTATGAAATTTATTTTTTTATTGCTAATCTACATTCTTTAAATAGTGGAATAGATGCACAAAAATTACGCGAACAAACAAGAATTTTGATTGCTGAACTTTTGGCACTTGGAATTGATCCTAAAAAAATAACATTTTTTAAACAGTCTGATGTAGTGGGTCATACAGAACTTACTTGGATTTTTGATTGTCTTACTCCAATTTCAGAACTTAAAAAGATGACGCAGTTTAAGGATAAGGCAGGTAATCAATCTAATAATATTAATGCTGGACTTTTAACTTATCCAGTTTTACAGGCATCAGATATTGTAATGTATCATGGAGAGCTTGTTCCAGTTGGAGAAGATCAGGTGCAACATGTGGAATTAACCCGTGATATAGTTAGATTTTTTAATAATAAATATGGAAAGTATTTTCCAGAAGTTAAAGCAAAATTAACAGAAATACCAAGAGTTAAATCTTTGTTGGTGCCAGATAAAAAAATGAGTAAGAGTTTGGGAGAAGGTCATGTGATTAGTATGGTAGATACACCAGAGATAATTCAAAAGAAATTAAATAAAGCAGTGACAGCGACTGAAGGCGGGGGAGAATCTCAAGGTGTTAAAAATCTTTTATTGCTCCTCAAAGAATTTGGAACAGAAAAAGAGTATAAAGAATTTGTAAAAGCGGAAAAAGACAAAACAATTCGTTATGGTGATCTAAAAAAAGTTTTAGCTGAGAGTATTGCCAAAGAATTTGAAGATTTTAGAAAAAAACGAGCTGAGTTTTTAAAAAATCCAAAAAAATTAGATAAGATAATGAAAACCGGGGCAAAAAAAGCTCAGAAAGTTGCTGACAAGACAATGGGTGAGGTTAAGAAGTTAGTGGGTTTAGAATAATATGTTTTTTGGCTTTGGATTAGTTTCATTTTTACCAATAATAATAGTTTTAATTTTAATATATTTTTTTATGGAAAAATCAACTCCAAAAGAAAAGATAATGATTCTTAAGAATATTTATCTTTATCTTGTTTCCTTCGTCGCTTTAATGATGATGGTGACAGCACTTTATAGTTTAATTGATACAGGTCTAAGGACTTGGGTGCTTACTGAAGCTGATAGTAATTATTACAACAAGCCGATGATGATAGAAAGAGCGATTTATGATCAAGAAGGAGAAAAAAGACAAATGACAGAAGAAGAAATTCAAGCTGAAGAAGAAAAATGGGAAAAAAATCAGGAACAAAATAGGACAGCAGATTTACAAAGAGACTTAGCTCGTAATATTTCAATTTTGATTATTGCTTTACCGTTGTTTTCTTATCATTGGTATTTAGTCAGGAAGAAAGAAAGAGAATAAAAAATAATAAAACAAAAAAGAACGTTTAAAAACGTTCTTTTTTATTTGGGGTATTCATAGGGTATCGATACCCTATGGATACCTATTTTATTTTTTTTATAAATATAGTTTTTACCATTCAATTATTCCTCCTGATAAATTATATACATTTGTAAAACCTTGTTTTTCTAAAAAATTACAAGCTACACCGCTTCTCGCATCACTTCGGCAATACATTATTGTTTTTTTATTTTTATCAATTTGATTTTGATTTTCTAAAAGTTTTCTTAAAGGGATGTTTGTTCCACCAATATTAAATTTAGCATGTTCATAATTTTCACGAACATCTATTAAATTAATATCTTCTTTTTTATCTAAAATTTCTTTTAATTCTTCAGTTGTTATATTTTGCATTTTGTTAAGTTATACTAATTAACAATTATATTATATCATAAAAATGTAACTGTCTGTGTTGTGATTATCTCGTACATTGGGTTTACAAAAACCCAAAAATATGTTATATATATAATATAGAAATAATTTATTGTTCATTTTACAGCCTTTTAAGGCAGGAGGATACCATGGGAGATTTCATGATTTTTATGGGGCAAGTACTTGGACTTACTCCAATAAAAGATATTCAGTTTAAAAAAACTGAACATTGGGAAACTGAGTCATGTCAGAATTGTGGTAGTGAGAGCACTACCCTAGCATCTTCTATAAAAGATGCTATAAGAGAGTTTTTAATTTTTACAGGACAGGTGCTTGGGTTTGTTTCAATAAAAGATATTCAGTTTAAAAAAACTGAATACTGGAAAACCGAGCTATATCAGAATCATTGTGAAGAAGGAGATTATTGGAATTTCCGTACTGCAGCTATTTTTGAAAAAGTTATTGGTAATTTTTATAAACTTAAAGATCCTGCTGATGCTTATTCAACAATCATGGGCGCTATTAAAACTGCAAAAGATGAAGGAATTGAAGTTAAATTTGAGATTTGCAGTGCACAGATTAAAGTGCGTGGTAATTCTAACCGTACATTAATTTTGCGTGATACTGAACGAGTAATCCATGGTTTTATCAGTGGTGATGTTGGTCCATATCCTAAAAGACTCCTTACAGGTGAAGAGGAAAAAAATGATGAAAGGATATACAGAGAGAGGATAGAGCGATGGGAAGCTGAAGTAAAAGCTGAAAGCGGAGGCTGTACAGGTAATCAAGAGTATACTATCGGTTTATCTTTAGAGGGATGGTAGTCAAACCATTCACAATATTGGCAGATGTAAAGTCTGCCAATTTTTTTATTAAAAAATTTAGTAAGTTTATATGGTAAGCCCTAATGTTTGGTTTTGGGACTATCTCACTATTGACAAAATTAACAAGATAATATATAATTCTCTCAGAACGTATTTTTGAGGTTGTGGCGACCTCGCTTTTCGCTAAAACAAGCCTATCTAACTTGTTTTGTGAATATAGAGTTCATTATCAAATATCATTTCTACTGCAATTACATAATTTTAACCAAAATTACTTCAAAATTTTTCAGTTTAGCTAAAGCTAGGCCTTAAAATTTATTTATCAATTTTGATATAAAATTCTGAAATTTCGTTACGAAAGCATATTTAACAATAAACTCTTAAAAGATGGCTTAAAAAGTCTATCTTTTTATTTTAAAAAATAATTAATAAAGATATTTCACTTAAGAGATGTCAAATATAACTAAAGTTATGCCTACAATCAATCAAATAATTAAGAAAGGCAGAAAACCGAAGACTAAAAAAAGTAAGTCTCCTGCTCTGCAATTCACTTATGATTCATTGCATCGCAAAAAAACAGAGTACCGTCGTGGTGCTGGTTTTAAACGTGGTGTGTGTACAAAAGTATATACTTCTACTCCAAAGAAGCCTAACTCAGCTCTTCGTAAAGTTGCTAAAGTTAGATTATCAAACGGTGTTGAAGTAATCGCCTATATTCCAGGTGAAGGACACAATTTACAAGAACATTCAATCGTACTACTACGTGGTGGCAGAATTAAGGATCTTCCTGGTTGTAGGTACCATATTGTTCGTGGTGTGTATGATGCTCAAGGGGTTGAAGGTCGCAACCGCGGAAGAAGTAAGTATGGTACTAAAAAACCTAAAGTTAAAAAATAATTTTTGAATTAAAGAAAAAATATGCGTGGAAAAAGTGCAAAAAAAAGAGAGTTAAAACCAGAATCAAAATACGGTAGAACAGATCTTGCTAAATTCATTAATTATATAATGTTAGGTGGCAAGAAAACTATCGCCCAAAAAGTTGTTTATGGTGCTCTTGATATAATCGAAGAAAAAACAAAAAAAGATCCTGCTCAAGTTTTTGAAGCAGCGATTAATACAATTCAACCTCAAGTAGAGGTTAGATCTCGTCGTGTTGGTGGTGCAAATTATCAAGTACCAATGCCAGTGCGTGGGAGTCGTCAATATGCTCTAGCTTGTCGTTGGATTATTGGTGCTGCTCGTGGAATGAAAGGTAAGTCAATGGATAAAAGACTTGCTCAAGTTTTAATGGAATCAGTTGAAGGAACAGGTCCTGCAATTAAAAAACGTGATGATGTTCACAGAATGGCTGAAGCAAATAAAGCTTTTGCTCATTTTGCTAGATTTAGAAAGAAATAAAAAATAATTAATTTAAATACTTTAATATATGTCTAGAGAATATTCACTCGACAAAACTCGTAATATTGGGATCATGGCCCATATTGATGCTGGTAAAACAACTGCTACAGAACGCATCTTGTTTTATACAGGTAAAAAACATAAAATCGGTGAAACTCATGATGGTGAAGCTGATATGGATTGGATGGAACAAGAAAAAGAACGTGGTATTACAATTACTTCTGCTGCGACTACTTGTTTCTGGAAAGATCATCGTATTAATATTATTGATACTCCAGGGCACGTTGATTTTACTGTAGAAGTAGAAAGATCTCTTCGTGTACTCGACGGAGCAGTTGCTGTGTTTGATGGATCTCAAGGTGTAGAGCCACAATCAGAAACTGTTTGGCATCAAGCTGATAAATACAACGTACCTCGTGTTGCTTTTATTAATAAGATGGATAAAATGGGAGCAGATTTTTATATGAGTTTAGACTCAATTAAAGAACGTCTTTCAAAAGAAGCATATCCTATCCAACTTCCAATCGGTGCAGAAAGTGAACTATCTGGTTTGATTGATATTATCGAAAAGAAAGCTTATAAGTTTGAAGGTAAATTTGGTGAAAAGATTGAAGAGATAGAAATTCCAGCAGACATGACTGAAAAAGTAGAAAAATACAGAGGTGAACTTTTAGAAAAAGTTGCTGAAAGTAGTGATGTGTTAATGGAAAAATATTTGAGCGGAGAAGAATTAACAATTGAGGAAATTAAAAAAGGTATTCGTGTATTAACTGTCAAAAACGAAATGTACCCAGTACTCGCAGGATCTGCACTCGCAAATGTTGGTGTTCAACTTATGCTTGATGCTGTTGTAGCATACTTACCAAGTCCAATTGACGTTCCTTTCTTGGAAGGTGTTGACCCAGATGATGAAGAAAAGAAAATTGAAATTAAAGTGTCAGACGATGAACCATTTACAGCTTTAGCATTTAAAGTTGCAACTGACCCTTTTGTAGGAAAATTAATTTTCTTCCGTGTGTACTCTGGTAAAGTAACTGCTGGTAGTTATCTTTACAATGCAAGCAAAGGAAAGAAAGAACGTATTGGTAGAATCGTAAGACTTCACGCAAATTCTCGCGAAGATGTTAGCGAAGTTTTCTCAGGTGAAATCGCAGCAGCTATTGGACTTAAAGATGTTGGAACAGGTGATACAATCTGTGCTGAATCTCGTCCTGTTGTTTTGGAACAAATTACTTTTCCAGAACCAGTTATCCATGTTGCTATTGAACCTAAAACAAAAGCAGATCAAGAAAAAATTGGTTTGGCTTTGCAAAAACTTGCTGAAGAAGATCCAACTTTTACAGTTAAAACAAATGAAGAAACTCTACAAACTATTATCGGTGGTATGGGTGAACTTCATTTGGATATTTTGGTAGATAGAATGAAACGTGAGTTTGGAGTAGAAGCAAATGTTGGTGCTCCTCAAGTTGCTTACAAAGAAACTATTAAAAAATCTTCAGAAGCCGAAGGTAAATACGTTAAACAATCTGGTGGTCGTGGTCAATTTGGTCACTGTTGGTTGCGTATTGAACCAATTGAAGAAGGAAAAGATTATGAATTTGTTGAAGAGATTAAAGGTGGTGTGATTCCAAAAGAATACATGAGCGCAATTAACAAAGGTATCCAAGAATCTATTTCTCGTGGTATCCAAGCTGGTTATCCAGTTGTAAATGTTAAAGCGACTGTATATGATGGTTCATATCATGAAGTTGATTCTTCAGAAGTTGCCTTTAAGATGGCAGCATCAATGGCTTTTCAATCTGCTTGTAAAAAAGGTACTCCAATCATCTTAGAACCTGTTATGAAAGTTGAAGTTTTGACTCCAGAACAGTTCATGGGTGATGTGGTAGGGGATATAAATGCAAAGCGTGGACAAATTCAAGAAATGACAGATAGAGGTCAAATGAAAGTTATAAACGCAATGGTGCCACTTGCTTCTATGTTTGGTTATGCAACTTCTCTTCGATCAATGTCTCAAGGGCGTGCAAATTATTCAATGGAATTTGATCATTATGCAGAAGTTCCAAGTAATGTTGCAAATGATATTATTGAAGGTAAGACTAAATAGTTAGAATATAGAAAAAAGAATTTAGAATATAGAAAAACCCCGATGTCAAAATAACATCGGGGTTTTGTTTTTTTTGATTAGTCAATTAATTTGACTTGTTTAGGTGGTGTTGCTATAATAAAAATATTAAAAATCTAATAAAATTATGAATAATAAACAGCTAAACAAAGCATTAGAACTAGTTCGTCGCACAGGTGACAAAATGTTAGTTATGGATCAAGAATCTGATTCAGTTTTTGCTTTGATGGACCTAGATGAATATGAATTTTTGTTAGATAGTGATGGTGAATCAATAGAGAATTACGATGAGGAAGAAATGATGAATAAAATTGATAGAGATTTAAAGAATTGGCGACAACATCGCGATGTTGATGATTATGAAGATGAAGATTTTGAAGATGATAATTCGGAAAATTTAGGTAGTTTAAAAAAATTAGATGATATGCCAGATTTTGAAGATGATGAAGATTGGGATGAGGAGTCAACAGATTTTGAAGATGAACAAGATTTTATTAAAAAAGAAAAAGAACAAGAGCCAGAACCTGTAAATGTTATTCCACTAGATCAAAGAAGTGGTGAGCCATTAAATATTTTAAAAGAAGAAGACTTAGATGATTTACCAGAAGATGATATAGAAGAGACTGATAAGTTTTATCTAGAACCTGTTGAATAGAAAAATTTCAAATAAATTAAAAATCGCCAATTAGGCGATTTTTTGATATACTTAGATTACTTTAAAGAGGGATCCTTCGGTTCCTCAGGATGACATATAAAATACATGAAACAAGATATAGCATACGGAATTTTAAAGACTGGCAGAAACGTGTTTTTAACAGGTTCAGCTGGGACGGGTAAAACATTTCTTTTAAATAAATATATTGATTATTTAAAAGCACGAGGGATAAAACCTTCTATTGTTGCACCGACCGGTATTGCTGCCTCCCACATTGGGGGAATGACTATTCATTCCTTTTTTGGCATTGGTATTCAAGAATATCACGACAAATATGCAATTGACCGTCTTTTGCAAAAAGAATTTTTGTATAAACGAATGAAAGATGTAAAAGTTCTAATTATAGACGAGATATCTATGGTGTCTCCTCATATTTTTTCTATCATGGACGAGGTTTTGCGAGGTTTTAAGTATAGTGATAAACCATTTGGTGGAGTACAGATTATTTTGTCTGGTGATTTTTTTCAACTTCCTCCAGTTTCAAAATTAAAAGACTTTGGACGGTTTGCGTGGCAAGCTGACTCATGGAAAAATGCAGATTTAAGAAGTTGTTACCTACATGAAAAATTTCGTCAGAGCGAAGAAGAATTAATAAATATTCTAGATCAAATACGAGAAAATAAAGTGACTAAAAAAACTGTTGAGATTTTAAAAAAATGTGATGGGAAAAAGTTTAAAAAAGGAACAAAAGTTAGCCGTCTTTATACACACAACATTGATGTAGATAGAATAAATAAAGAAGAACTTGCTAAATTAAAAGAAGTACCAAGAATTTTTGTATCAAAAAACAAAGGTTCAAAGAAAAACGTAGAAAAGATTTTTAAATCTAGCTTACTTCAAGAAGAATTAACACTCAAACAGGGGTCCGTAGTTATTTTTATTAAAAATAACTATGAAAAAGGTTATGTGAACGGAACACTCGGTAAAGTGGTAGGTTTTATGAATATGACAGGGCTTCCAGTTGTTAAAACTTTTGATGGTAAAAAGATTATTGTAGAAAAAGAAGATTGGGAATTTGAGAATTTAAAAGGAGAAGTAAAGGCACAGGTGACCCAAGTGCCCCTTCGTCTTGCTTGGGCCCTCACAGTTCACAAGTCACAAGGGATGACTTTGGACGGGGCAGAGATTGACCTGTCTAAAACTTTTGAGACAGGACAGGGCTATGTGGCACTCAGTCGAATAAAAAGTATTAACGGTTTAAAACTCCTTGGGATTAATAGTAAAGCACTTGAGGTGGATAAGACAATTTTACAAATTGATAAAAGGATTTCGGAGTCATCAAAAATGTTTGAGAAAAAATTTAAAGCTTTTACAAAGAGTGAAAGACATAAAATGTATGATGATCATGTTGCTCAAAATGGTGGAACTTTAAAAAAGGAAGATATAGAAAGTAATAAAAAAGAGATTTCGAAAAAAGACAAAGGTGAAAAATTAATGAAGGTAAAGAAAAACACTTTGGAAGAGACAAAGAAATTACTTGCAAAACAGAAAAGTTTAAATTCAATCGGAAAAACACGAGAACTATCTGTAAAAACGATTTTGACTCATATAGAAAAGATTTCAAAAAAATATCCTGATTTTGATATGGAATATTTAAAGCCAAATAAGGAAATTCTAAAGAAAGTTAAAAAAGCTGTAAAAGAAATCGAAACAAAAAAACACAAAGATGACTTCCTTGAGAGTGGGGGAATAAAACTCCGAGCAATATTTAAATTCCTCAAAGAAAAAGTTGATTATGATGATATTAAATTAGCTTTGGTTTTTTTAGATAGATAAAATATATGAAATTACTACTTATGTCATCAGGAGCGGAGGTAAGAGATGAATTATTAAAATTCATTCCCAAACTCTTGAACAAAACAAAAATTGCTCACGTTACAACCGCGTCGCAAGTAGAGGAAAATAAATCATATATGGAGGGGGAGACTAAATATTTAAAAAGTCTTGGTTGTGAGGTGGAGGAGATGACTTTTGAAGGATGTGATAAAGAAAAATCTGCCGAACTTTTAAAAGATGTAGATTTGATTTATGTTCAAGGTGGAAATACTTTTTACCTATTAAAAATACTTAAAGAAAGTGGAGCTTACGATGTTATTAAAGAAAAGGTTGAAAATGGCGTGCCTTATGTTGGAGTGAGCGCAGGGAGCTACATTGCTTGTCCAACAATTGAAGTTGCTACTTGGGGTGATCAGGATGATAATAATTGTGGACTTAAAGACTTAGATGCTTTTAACTTTGTTCCATTTTTAATGAGTGTCCATTTTGAAGAAGGAGATAGGGAAGTACTAGATAGTGAAATGAAAAAAACAGATTTAGAAGTAAAAATTTTAAAAGATGGACAGGCTTTGTTTGTAGAGGGTGGAGTCGTTGAGTTTGTTGGAGGTGATAGAGAGATTAAAATATAATATCCCCTCCTGCCTGAGGAGGGGCTAGGGGTGGTGTGAGAACATGGTAATTACTCCTCCAAAGGCGGATAAAAGTTCAAGGTTTCAATGCACCACTTTGTGGATAACTTCATTGGGACGAGCATAACTCAGGAACACCAAACCCTTACGCGGAACTACCTGCTCTTAGTATATTTACATACGATGTAGATACTTTTGCCAGTCATATAGGTAATCTAGGCAAAAATTTCCACGACTCTTTAGATGGTGCTTTTAAATTCCATGAATTTTTTCGTGTACATAAAGATGATGAAGGTAATGACACCGCTGAATTTGTTCACGAGTCAATGGTCAAAAAATATTTAGATTTATTAGTGAATGACAAACTGCAAACGAAATTCCCATATGCAACAGAAGAATATCGTAGTTATAACAAACACGCCCTCTGGCTATTACCTAATCGTGTCAAAGTTATTGAAGCCATGGAGAGATTACTTAAAGACCACTCGATTTTTGGGTCTAATGAATTTGGTATAGTAAATATTTCTGGTAATAATCAAGATGATAATGAGGACAAAGATGCTAAGAATCGTGTTACTAAAGCAATTAAGAACCATAATTATACTATTACATTAACAGGTCAGCGTCTCACAACTGGAGCATCTGTTCCTGAATGGACAGCAGTTTTTATGATGTCTGATACTAATTCTGCAACAACCTATTTACAAACAGCATTTCGTTGCCAAACTCCTGCAAAAATAGATGGCAAACTCAAAACTCAAGGATATGTGTTTGATTTTGCACCGGATCGTACCTTAAGACTAGTTGCTGAAGCTATAGAACTTAATCATAAAACAGGAAAGACCAATTCACCTGAGCAAAAAGATGCAATGAAACAATTCCTTAACTTCTGCCCAATTCTTGCTGCAGAGGGAGGAGTAATGAAACCTTATGATGTAGGGAAGATGCTTAGTCAACTTAAAAAAGCTATTATCGAACGAGTAAGTCGTAATGGTTTCGATGACCCCAAACTATATAACGATGATTTATTGCAACTTGATGAGTTAGATATAAACAAATTTAATGAACTTAAAAAAATTGTTGGCAATTCTACTAGTGAAAAGATAAATGAAATTAAGGTTAATGAACTTGGTATGGATGACATTCAAACAGAGCAAGCAGAAGAAGTTGAACGTAAGAAGAAAAATAAGAAAGAATTGACAGAAGAAGAAAAAGAAGCTTTGAAAAAAATGAAAGAGGCTCGTGAGCAGAAAAAAAATGCTATCAACATATTACGTGCTGTAAGTATTCGTATGCCGATGTTGGTGTATGGTGCGAATGTTTCAATAAGAGAAGATATTACACTGCAAAAGTTTATAGATCTTGTTGACAATGAATCTTGGGAAGAGTTTATGCCGGCAGGACTTACTAAAGAAGGGTTTGGTGAATTTACTAAGTATTATGACCAGGAAGTTTTTAAAGGAGTTGCTCATAGCATCCGTGCGAAAGCTTTTGATTGTGATGACCTCTTACCAACTGAACGAGTGCAGGCGATTGCTGAAATATTTAGTACTTTTAAGAATCCAGACAAAGAAACAGTCTTAACTCCATGGAATGTGGTCAATATGCATATGACTACAGCTTTTGGTGGTTGTGATTTTAGAGCGATGATAAAAGAAAAACCAGAATGGAAAAGTTTAAATGTGGATACAGGTGTTTGGGAGGATGATAATACAAAAATATTTGAGATTAATTCAAAATCTGGTTTGTATCCATTACTTGCGACGTATAATGTGTATTCAAGACAATTGAAGAAAAATAAGAAATACAAAAAGTCAGAAGAAAAAATATCTAAAGAATTATGGAATAAGGTTCTAGCTGATAATATATATGTACTTTGTAAGAGTCCAATGGCTAAGAGCATTACACAAAGAACTTTGGCGGGATACAATAAAACCAAAACAAATATTGTTTATATTGAAGATTTGGTGGAAAAACTACAACAAAAAGATAAATATAAAGATTACGATGTAAAAAGCGAAATGTTAAAAAAATTTAATCTCAATAAAAATATGAAATTTACAGCTGTTGTGGGCAACCCACCCTATCAAGTGATAGCAAAAGGAACTAGTTCTAGTGATGATCCAATATATCATTATTTCATAGATGAATCTTTTAAGTTGAGCGATAGAGTGTGCTTAATTCATCCAGCAAGATTTTTATTTAATGCTGGTAAAACACCAAAAGCATGGAATAAAAAAATGCTTAATAATCCCCACTTAATAGTTCTGTATTATAAACAAAAGTCATCTGTGATTTTTCCAGGCACTGATATCAAGGGTGGTGTAGCGATTACACATTATAATAGGAGGGAAAAGTTTGGTCCAATTGGTATATTTACCTCTTTTGAAGAACTAAAGTTAATAATGGGTAAAGTTATAAATTTAGAAGGTTTTACAAGTATAATGTCTATTATTGAGACACAAAACAAGTTTAATCTTCAAGCATTGTATAGAGACTATTCTGGATATAGAAAAATTATTGGAAGTGCTGGGAGAGATAAGCGTTTGCGTCAAATTATAATGGAGAGGTTGGATATTTTTAATAAAGTTTCAACCGGTGTGAATGAGTATAAAATTTTGGGTCTAATAAGTAAAAAACGAGCTTATCGATATATACCAAAAAAATATATAGAAGACAATAAAGTGATAAATCAATATAAGGTATTTGTGCCTTCTGCTAATGGAAGTGGTCAATTTGGAGAGGTCTTATCAACTCCTTTAATTGGTGAACCCGCAACAGGAATAACTCAAACATTTATTTCATTAGGATCTTTTAAGACTAAACAAGAAGCCTCTTCAATGCTTAAGTATGTAAAAACTAAATTTGCCAGAGCATTACTTGGTGTATTAAAAATTACTCAGGGAAATAATCGTGAGACATGGGCTAATGTGCCTCTTCAAAATTTTACAAATAAATCTGATATTGATTGGTTAAAATCTACTTCTGAGATAGATAAACAGTTGTATAAAAAATATGGTTTAGATAAAAATGAGATAGACTTTATAGAAACACATGTAAAAGCCATGAAATAAATTATGATTGCGTTAATGAATAATATTGATATTAGTGAAAACAAACTCCGTAAATCAGACGGCTTGCTTGATATTTTACTTATTGATCACACTACAAAAAAGAATATTATTTGGGCAACAGATTCATATAAAAACCCTACCAATAAGAAATTTGATCCTAAAAAACGCATTACATCATCATTAATAACGGGTATATACGGAAAATTAATACAGCCACGAGCTGCTAAAAGTTTAGATGAACAATATCGTCGTACTAAAGATAAAGCTGAAGTTTTTACACCTTTGAAGATTGTTGACCAAATCAACAAAGAAATTGATGCATCAGGTAAAAATAATAGGTTTAATAAAAATAATTGGCAAACATATGTTCGCGAATTGAAATTAGAGATAACATGTGGTGAGGGTCCTTTTATAGTTAGCAGATATAATCCGACAGCAAATACTGGTAAACTTATCAAATTAGATAATCGTGTTGGTTTTTTAGATAGAAAATTGAAAATAGTATCTAAATACTGTGACAAAAAAAATGAATGGTTATTCTGGTCAAAGGAAGCATTCAAAGCAAGTTATGGTTATGATTGGCAAGGTGATAATGTGCTATTAGCACGCGAGAATTTACTTTACACCCTTATTGATTATTATAAAGTTAAGTTTAAAAGACGACCAACTCTTAAAATACAAGAAGAATTTGCAAAAATTATAAGCTGGAACATTTTTCAAATGGATGGTTTAAAGTATGTTGTTCCTATAAGTTGTCGTCATGAAAGCAAACTTGTTCTGGGTGAATGGACACTTTTTGAAAAGATACCTGACACTATTGAGAAATACGAGTGTGAAGGTTGTAAATATAAACGAGCAAACAAACACAATGGAAAATATGTAAAAATTATGGATTGGGAAAAGAATAAAGCTGTGAGGTTTGTTGACCTTATTCTCTAAAAAATAGTATATGGTAATAAGAATTATAGTCTGTCCAATTTGTAAAGAAAAAATAAACTCTTTTTATGCTAGTACTGGAGCTTGCCCTGTGTGCAAAGGTATTTTTAATACTACTAGACAAAAAGTTTCTAATACCGGTTTATCAGAATTAAGAAAAGCAAAAAGACAACACAAAAAAGATACCATGACGAGAGGACAGGTAAAAAGAATGTTTAAGTTTACCAATGAAGAAATGGTTAAAATTCCTTCTACAGATAATTTTGGTGAAACTAGATATTATAAAATCGATGTAGCTAATTTTGTTAAAAAATAAAATAAAATAATAAAATCATCTACTGAGACATCTACGTAGACATCTCAGTAGATAAAAAAAGGGATCCCTCGACTCCATTTCATTCCGCTCGGGATGACAGTAGTGGGGGAATTAATTAACTAAGGAGAAATATATGAAAACAAGTAAAAGATATGAGGATAGGAATATCCGTAAATTAACTAAAATGGGTGGGGGAGCTAGTTATGGAATAACCTTACCTGTCGACATCGTTCGTAAGTTCAAATGGAAAGAAAAACAAAAACTAGAACTCACCATCGACAAAAAAAATAAAACTATAAAGATTAAGGATTGGAAAAAGAAATAATATGAAATTTTTTATCACTAAAGCAAAAGAGGAAGACTTAGAGGGGATTAATAAAGTTACTGAAGTGACTTGGGTTAATACTTACCCTAGCGATGAGTTTGGTATTAGTGTTAATGATATTAAAGAAATTGATTTTTACAATAAAGAAAAAGAAAAAAAGTATAAAAAATTACTAAAGGATAAGGAATGTGGTGCTTGGGTAGTAAAGAGTGAAAATGAGGTTGTTGGATTTTGTAAAGCTTCTAAAAAAGAGGGTATTTTAAAAATCAATGCAATTTATGTTTTACCAAAATTTCAAGGTAAAAGAATAGGGAAGTCGTTGATTGAAAAGTCTTTGAATTGGATTGGGAGTGGTGAAGTACAAGTTCTGGTTGCAGTGCACAACAAACAAGCAATTGCTTTTTATGAAAAATTTGGATTTGAAAAAGTTAGTGATGTTAAAATAGAAGAGTGGTACAAATTACCTTCCGGAAAATTATTTCCAATAATTTTAATGGTAAAACAATAAAGATTAAGGATTGGAAAAAGAAATAGAAGAGATTGCTTTGCATTCACTCGCAATGACAAACGAGAGAGATCCTTTGGTGTCAGAGCCTGTCCTGAGTTTATCGAAGGGATGATAGTGGTGGGGAATTAATTATTAAGGAGAAAAATATATGGAAACGTATAATTGGTATCAAACTTTAATTAAACCAGAGTGGGCACCACCATCGTGGCTTTTTGGTCCGGTGTGGAGCATTCTTTATGTTATTATAGCTATAACATTTATATACGTTATAGTTCTTTTCTTCAAAGGTAAAATACCGTTTATAGTTTTTTTACCTTTTATTTTAAACATCATCTTCAATTTAGCTTTTACTCCTCTTCAATTTGGTTTGCAAAGTAATATTTTGGCAGGAATTGATATCTTGCTTGTGCTTGGGACTTTGATTTGGCTTATGGTCGCAATTTTTCCATATGCTCAATTTGTTGCATTTGCCAATATCCCATATTTGGCATGGGTGTCTTTCGCAACTAGTCTGCAATTAACAATTACTTATTTAAATTGGAAATAATATGCAAGAATTAAATAAGCAAGAAAAAAGAGTTATTGTGGACAAAGGGACTGAGATGGCTTTTAGTGGAAAGTATAATAAACATTTTGAGAGTGGTATTTATACTTGCCGGCAGTGTGGTGCAGAACTTTATAAATCACAAGACAAATTTGATGCTAAATGTGGGTGGCCGGCTTTTGATGATGAGATTAAAGGGTCTGTTAAAAGAATAACAGATCAAGATGGAGTACGAACAGAAATTGAGTGTGCAAAGTGTGGGGCTCATTTAGGACATGTATTTGAAGGAGAAAATCACACTCCAAAAAATGTTCGTCATTGTGTGAATTCTATTTCAATGAAATTTATTAAAGATAAATAATATGGAAAATAAAGAAAACAATCTAGCTTTTATTGATGGGCAAAATTTATATATGGGAACTAATTCAGATATACACCCATGGAAAGTTGATCTGGTAAAATTTAGGTTATATTTATCCAAAAAGTATCAAGTTGATAAAGCTTATTATTTTTTAGGATATGTTAATGAAGTAAACGATGATTTGTATGAAGGCATACAGAATGCTGGATTTATTTTAAAATTTCGTCAGCATAACACCGCAATGCTCGGTAAGAAAAAGGGGAATGTTGATTCAGATATTATTTTTTCTATTATGAAAAAATTGTATAAAAAAGATGGTTTTGATAAGATTATACTAGTGTCAGGTGATGGAGATTATAAAATGCTAGTCGATTTTTTAATAGAAGAGAATAGATTTAAGAAAATATTGTTTCCAAATAAGAAGTTTGCATCATCGCTTTATAAAAAAATAACCAGAGTTTTCTTTGATTATTTAGAAAATATAAAGCATAAAATTGAATTAAAATAAAAAGGGGGCCTTTGGCTAAAAGCCGCAGGGACCCTTTTGTATTTATGCTTATACTATACATCAAAAAGGAGAGTTTGTCAAGATGTATTGTGGAAAAATAATATATGTAAAAATTAAAAAGATTGAGGAATGTTTAAAAATATGAAAATAGTGGTACCAGAAAATTTAGAGTTGAGTGTTGAGCAAACTAAAAGATTAAGTTCTTTGGGGGATGTTAAAATTTATACAGATAATCCTAAAAGTGAAGAAGAGTGGTTAGAAAGAGTTGAGGGTGCTGATGTTATCGGTGTTTATGTATCGTTTATAAAACAAAGTTATAAAAAACTTAGAGATGTCTTTGTTTCTTGTTCATTTGTAGATATTGGTTGGGCGGATGAAAATGTTCTAAAAGAAAATGGTATTAAATTAAAAAATAGTCCAGGGTGTAACAAAGAAAGTGTTTCGGAGTGGGTTGTTGGGATGATGATAAATTTGTTTCGTGAGCTACATAAAGATATAGTTAATATAGATTTTGATAATAATAAAAATACAATTGGGCTTCTTGGTAAAAAGGTTTGTATTTTGGGTCGTGGGAATATTGGTGGTAGGGTTGGTAATGTTTGCGAGGCTCTTGGTATGAATGTTTCTTATTTTTTTAAAAGTGATGTTTTGTTAGAAAAAACAAAAGATCAGGATATGGTTATTAACTGTTTGCCTACTAATTCAACAACTGCAAAATTATTAGACAAAAACTTTTTTGGAAATTTAAAAAAGAGTTCTTTCTTTATATCAATAAGTAGTAAAAAAGTAATTGAAATGGAAAGTATGTTTGAAGCAATTGATGGTGGAGTTTTAAAAGGAGTTGCACTGGATAGAAGTATTGTAAAAGGAGAAGACGATCTACTATATCTAGAAATTAAAAAAAGAAAAAATATTATCATGGCAAGAACTGCTGCAAGGACAGATGTAACTTTGGAAAATTCAAACGATATGATGATAAATAATATTAAAGAGTATTTAAAATAATATGAAAACAGAATTTAAAAGAGATAAATACAAATCAGCACGAGGTGGTTATTCACGACTTCTAGCTTTGCATTGTAGAAAATGTAATAGTTTAATTGCAACATATCAAAAAGACGGACCTGGGAATTTACGTCGTTTGTATATGGATAGGATTACTAGTCCAGAAAGTTTGGTTGATTTACAAAGTAAAGACTTAAAAGAAGTGGGGAATTTAAAATGTAGTAATTGTGATTTTGTAGTCGGGATTCCATATATTTATAAAAAAGAAAATAGGAAGGCGTTTAGAGTTTTTCAAGATGCATTTGTAAAGAAAATAATTAAAAAATAAAAATATGAGTGAAAGAGAAAATAATTTAGAATCTGTTGAAAATAAAAATTCTTCTCACGTAAAATTAGCAGAAGAAATTATACAATCTTTGGAAGATATTGATGGAGTTTCTTTTCCGAATAAAAGAAAAGCTATAGATTATCTAACTTCTTCAGATGTTCTTGTTAAGAGAGGTGGTTTTGTAGATTTATTTGAATGTGATGATGAGGTAGAAAATATTGGAGAAAAGTTAGTTGAGGTCAGGTCTAGTCAAGAATTTGTTGATAGATGGAGTAAAATACTTAAAAATCAATTATTAAGTAAAGAATATCAAGAGCAAGTTGTAGGTTCATCTGTAGATATACTTAAAGAGAGAAAAATAGAAATGAATGAATGGAATACTGAAATAAATACTGTTGATTTGAATACTTTGGATGGGAGCGCCGATGATATAAAAGATTTAGCAAAGAGTGTTATTGATGATCAAAATAGTAATGCTGATCAGGGTGTTTTTTGGAATGTTTTAATTTCAAAAGATGGTCAGTATGTTCTTAAGACAGAAAGAGATTTTTCTCAACACGATAAATTAAGTCGTGATTTACTTACTTATCCTATTTTGATAAAAGTATTTGGTAAAGAATGTTTGCTAAAACAAGCTGTGTTAAAAGATAGTGATTCTGGAAAATTATCAGTTATACAAGAAAAATTAGATTTAGATAAGATGCTTCCACTATCCGACACTAATGTTGAAAAGTTTTTAGAAGGAAAAGTTGGAGGGGAAGTAAAAGAAGCATTAGAAAATCAAGTAAACTATGAAAAATTAAAACAATTTATAGATAATGCTAAACTTTTAACGGAAAAATATGGTTTATCATTAGATGTGTTAGGGGATAATGTGTATTTTGGAGTTGATAAAAATGGTTTATTAGAAATAAAAATAGTTGATTATGGTTGTTTTGAAAAAGGAAAGGATGATGATTATATAAATCATGTTGAATTGTTTTTAAAAAGATTGGAAATGGTATTATAAAAAAGGGTATAAATATTCAAGAGCTTTAGATTGTGTGACTGATAATTTTTTTAAATATGAAAATATGGATGATTTGAAAGAAAAATTAAAAAATAATATTAAATAAACATGGAAATTTTAACTTTATTATTTTTATTCGTACTAAGTTTCTTCATTAGAATTTTTAGTGTGATGATGGGAGGGGGAGCGTTAATACTTCTTCCTATTTTAATTTTTTTAGGGATTCCACCTTCAGTTGCTGTTGCAAGTAACCGGTTTGGAGCGATGTTTATTAATTTTACTTTGATTAAATTTCATAAGAAAAAGAAAGTAGATTGGAAATTGGCTTGGTATTTAATTCCACCAACTTTAATAGGTGCTTTGATTGGAACTTATTTTGTGATTGAAATTGATCAAGAGTTTTATAAAAGAATTATTGGTTTAGTAACTGCTTTTTCTGTGGTCTTGTTACTTATAAAACCAAAAGTTGGTTTAATTAAATTTAAAATTACAAAAACAAAACGGATAATTGGTTGGTTTCTAGCTATTTTGGCTGGATTTTTGGCAGGACTTTTTGCTTTAACTGGTATTTGGCTTACTTATTTATTTTTATATTTTGGATTGGACTTTATAGAAACAGCTGGAACAAGAAAAGTGCTAGGTATTTGTTTGTGGGGTGCATCGATTATCTGGCTTATGATTGCAGGGCTTGTAAATTGGCCGGTTGCAATTGCACTTTTTTGTGGGAGTGGTCTTGGTGCTTGGGTTGGTGTAGATTTGGGGATGAAAGCAGGAAATGTTTGGATTAAAAAACTTTTTATGGTTGTGGTAATTTTGTCAGCGCTTAAATTACTTATATAAAAAGCATTAATATATTTTTCTATCCCCACTTTGTCCCCTTGACACAATTCCCTAAAACTGGTATTATATTGGCACTCCTTATTATGGAGTGTTTTAAATATTATATATAAAAACGGTTGGATAAAAATCTGTTATTGGCCACCCAATACAGTGCCGTGTAAGTTTACTAACAATATGGTAGAGTTCTCAAGAGCTAAACCTCATCTAAACGTTGGTACTATTGGTCATGTTGATCATGGTAAAACTACCCTTACTGCTGCAATTTTGAAAGTTGCTGCTGCTAAAGGTTTAATCGCTCAAAATAAGAGCGTTGACGAAATTGATTCTGCGCCAGAAGAAAAAGAGCGTGGTATTACTATTTCTACAGCTCATGTAGAATATGAAACAGAAGCTCGTCATTATGCACATGTTGATTGTCCAGGCCATGCTGATTATGTAAAAAACATGATTACAGGTGCTGCTCAAATGGATGGTGCTATTCTTGTAGTTAACGCTGCGGATGGTCCTATGCCTCAAACTCGTGAACACATCTTACTTGCTCGTCAAGTTGGTGTACCTTATATCATAGTTTTCTTAAACAAAATTGATCAAGTATCCGACCCAGAACTTATTGATTTAGTAGAAGAAGAAATCCGTGATTTATTAACAAAATATGATTTCCCAGGTAAAGAAACTCCAATCATCCGTGGTTCAGCTCTAAAAGCTGTAGAAAATCCAGAAGATGAAGAAGCTGCAAAGCCTATTTTGGAACTTCTTAAGACTTTGGATGAATATTTCCCACAACCAAAAAGAGATATTGATAAAGATTTCTTAATGCCTATCGAAGATGTATTTTCTATCGAAGGTCGTGGTACTGTAGTAACTGGTCGTATTGAACGTGGTGAAGTTAAAATTAATGAAGAAGTAGAAATGGTTGGTTTGAATGAAGAAGCAACTAAAACAGTTGTGACTGGTATTGAGATGTTTAATAAACAACTTAAAGAAGGTCAAGCAGGGGATAACGCAGGAATCTTACTTCGTGGTACTAAAAAAGAAGATGTACAACGTGGTATGGTTTTGGCTAAACCTGGTTCAATTAAACCTCATACTGAATTTTCAGCTGAAATCTATGTGTTAAGCAAAGAAGAAGGCGGACGTCATAAACCTTTCTTTAAAGGTTATAAACCTCAATTCTACATCAGAACTACTGATGTAACTGGTGAAGTTACTTTACCAGAAGGAACTGAGATGGTTATGCCTGGAGATACAGTTACTTTAACATGTAAGTTAATTGCCCCAGTTGCTTTGGAAGAAAAGATGAACTTTGCTATCCGTGAAGGTGGACGCACAGTTGGATCTGGAGTTATTACAACAATTATTAAATAAAATTTATACCCCTCACTTTCCTCGAAAGTGAGGGGTTATAAATACTTAAATGTTCTTTAACCTATGAACGCAAAAGAAACTAAAAAAACAGAAGAAAAAACTAAAAAAACAGAAGAAAAAACTGAAACAGTTGGCACTAGAATTAGAATTAAGATTAGTGCTTACGACAGTCGTATAATCGACGCAGCTACAAAAACTATTATCGGAACCGCTGAGAGAAATAACGCAAAAGTTATTGGTCCAGTACCTTTGCCAACAGAAAAGACAAAGTTTACTGTTAATCGTTCAACTTTTGTAAATAAAACAGCTCGTGAACAATATGAAATGAGAGTTCACAAAAGACTTATTGATATAATTGATGCTAACGCAAAGGCTGTTGATGCATTGATGAATTTGAGTCTTCCAGCAGGTGTAGATATAGAAATTAAAATGTAAAATTTGGTAGTAGATGCGTGGCTCAATCTAAATTCACAGGTTATGCACAGTTTAAGTGTATAAAATGGGGTAAAAGACTTGACAGAATTTAAGACTTCTGATACAATTGGGCCACATTAAAAAAGTGCTTTAAACTTAAGTAAATAAGATCACTTTAACAAGTGAAAACATTTATAAAAGACTTATAAAAGCGCGGAGGAAAATATTGAAAATTAATTAAATAAAAGTCACTTTATTCGCTTTTATTAGCGAAAATTAAAGGGCTAGAAACAAGAATACTCAAATTAGTTTAAGTATTGCTGTTTCTAGTTTTTTGTTAAGTAGAATCAAGATCTATATCAGATCCAATGATAAATATTATATGAAATACATTTTAGGAAAAAAATTAGGGATGACCCAAATATTTACAGATAATGGTAAAGTAGTACCTGTTACCTGTGTTTTGGTAGGTCCTTGTCAAATTACACAAATTCAAAAAGGTAAATTACAATTAGGTTATAGTAAAACACCTGAATTTAGATTAAAAAAACCTCAAGTAGGTCATTTAAAAGGTTTAGAAATGGTAAAGATCTTACGTGAAGTTGCTGTTGAAAATGCAAAAGATTTTAAAAGAGGTGATTTGATAGATATTGAAACTTTTGTAAAAGGTGATAAAGTTGCTGTAACTGGTGTTTCAAAAGGTAAAGGTTTTCAAGGTGTAGTTAAAAGACATGGTTTTAAAGGTACTAAAGCTAGTCATGGTAACAAAGATCAACTTCGTGCTTCTGGTTCAATTGGTGCTACTGGTCCACAAAAAGTTTTTAAAGGAATGAGAATGGCAGGTAGAATGGGAGGAGAACAAACTACAGTTCAAAATTTGGAAGTTATGGATGTCAATTTAGAAACACAAGAAATTTATTTAAAAGGTGCTTTACCAGGAGCTAGAAATGGTTTGTTATTGATTGCTGGTATTGGTGATATTAAAATTAAAGAAGATAAAAAAGTTGAAGAGAAGAAAGAAGCTGTAGAAGAAAAAGTTGAAGAAAAAACAGTGGAAGTTAAAGAAGAAGTAAAGACTGAAGAAAAAACTGAAAAGAAAGTTGAAGAAACTAAAGTTGAAGAAAAATAAATATGAAAACTAAAGTCTACAATCTAGAAGGAAAATCAAATTCTGATGTTGAATTAAATGATAAAGTTTTTGGTGTAGAAGTAAAGTCAGAAGTAGTACATGAAGTTTTTGTTGCTATTTCAAATAACAAAAGACAACCATGGGCACATACAAAAGATAAAAGTGAAGTGCGTGGTGGTGGTAGAAAACCTTGGAAACAAAAAGGTACTGGTCGTGCTCGTCATGGCTCAAATCGTTCACCTATCTGGGTGGGTGGTGGTGTAACTTTCGGTCCAAGAAATGAAAGAAATTACAAAACAAAAATTAATAAAAAAACTCGTAGATTAGCTTTGAAAATGACTTTATCTGATAGAGTAGAAAGTAAAGCTTTGTGGGTGATAGATAATTTTAAATTTAGTGAACCTAAAACAAAAGTATTTGTAGATTTTTTAGGTAAATTACCAGCAGAACAAAAAACATTTTTGATTTTAACTGATGAAAAGGATGATAATCTAATGAGAATGACTGATAACCTAGAAAAGATAGATGTAATGAGAGCTGGAGATGTAAATGTATATACTTTATTAAATCATCAAGGTCTAATAATGAGTAAAGATGCAATTGTAAAATTAGAAGAGATTTTAACAAAATAAGGATATGGGAATTTTAGATAAATTAAAAATTAAAAAAGTTGAAACTGCTGATAAGAAAGCTGAAGTTAAAGTTGAAGCTAAACCTGTAGTTAAAAAAACTACAGATAAAGTTAAGACTACTACTAAAACTACCACAACAAAGAAAGTAAAAAATAGCAGATTGTATAACAGAGTTTTAGTAAAACCTTTGGTTACAGAAAAAAGTGCTAGTCAAGAAGGTAATAATAAATATAGTTTTATTGTAAGTGTAAAATCTAACAAAGGTGAGATTAAAAGATCAGTATTTGAAGCTTACGGAGTAAAACCAATCAATGTTAGAACTATGAATATAGAAGGTAAAAAGAAAAGATATGGTAAATATCAAGGAAGTCGCAATGCTTATAAAAAAGCAATCGTGACTATGCCTAAAGGTAAGTCAATCAACATTCACGAAGGAGTTTAATAATTAGTCAAACAAGTTTAAAAAAAGATAATATGGGAATTAAAGTCTACAAACCAACTACCCCGGGACGTCGCAAATCAAGCGTTGATGACTTTTCTGATGTTACAAAAAAGAATCCTGAAAAATCTTTACTTAAGATTATCAAAGACAAGCAGGACGTAATAATAGCGGAAAAATTACTGTTAGACACAGAGGTGGTGGTGCTAAAAAATATTATCGTTTAGTTGATTTTAAAAGAATTACAAGAGTAGATGAAGAGGCTGTGGTGACTGCAATTGAATATGATCCTAATCGTGGAGCAAGAATTGCTTTAATAGAATATACAGATGGTAAAAAATCATATATACTAGCTCCAGCAGGTTTGGGAGTAGATGATAAAGTAAAATCAAGTTTTGGTAAAATTGAAGCAACAACTGGAAGTCGTATGCCAATGGAGCATATCCCAGTAGGTTTGTTTGTTTACAATATTGAGTTAACACCTAAAAAAGGTGGTCAATTAGTAAGAGGTGCGGGTGTTGCTGCACAGTTACTAGGTATTGAAGGAAAATATGCTCAATTACGTTTGCCTTCTGGTGAGATTCGCTCAGTTTTGAAAGTATGTATGGCTAGTATTGGTACAATGAGTAATCCAGATCATCGTTTGGTACGTTTAGGAAAAGCTGGTAGAAGAAGACATCTAGGTTGGAGACCAACTGTAAAAGGTAAGAATATGAACCCTTGTGACCATCCTCATGGTGGTGGAGAAGGACATAGTCCGATTGGTCAAAAACGTGGACCACAAACTATTTATGGAAAAACTGCTCTTGGTGTAAAGACAAGAAACAAAAAGAAATGGAGTAATAAATTAATCATTAAACCTCGTACTAAAAAGAGAAAATAAATAATAGATTATGTCTAGAAGCTTAAAAAAAGGTCCTTTCATTGATCCTAAACTTGAAAAGAAAGTTGGTAAAATGAAAGACAGTGGAAAAAATGATCCAATTAAAACTTGGGCAAGAAGTTGTACAATATTTCCAGAAATGGTTGGTATGACATTCTTAGTTCATAATGGTAAAGATTTCATCTCTGTTTTTGTTGATGAAAATATGGTTGGTCATAAATTGGGAGAATTTTCTCCAACACGTAAGTTTCAAGGACATGGTGGTAAGATGGCTAAAGGTTTAAAATAATATATGGAAAATGTTACTGCAAAATTAAGATTTTTAAAAATGACACCTCGCAAGGTAAGACTTGTGGCTGATTTAGTGAGAGGAAAACAAGTAGATGTTGCTTGTAATGCTCTTAAAGTGTTAAACAAAAGAGCTGCAAAACCAATTTTAAAATTGATTGAGTCTGCAACTGCTAATGCTAAACATAATTTTAGTTTAAAAGAAGAAGGTTTAAAAATAGAAACAATTACAGTTGATGACGGTCCAACAGCAAAAAGATGGATGCCAAGAGCTATGGGTCGTGCTACAACAATTAGAAAAAGAACTTCACATGTAAAAATTGTTTTAACTGGAGAAGTTGATGAGAAAGTAAAAAAAGCAACTGAAGCTAAAGCTAAAAAAGCAGAAGAAAAAGCTAAGAAAACTGAAACTAAAAAAACAGATGTGAAAGATGTTACAGATATTAAAAAAGCTGTTAAAGAAGTTAAGCAAGTAGAAGCTAAACCGATCACTCCGAAAGTAGCTAATGTTAGTAAACCCCGTAAAATGGGATCAAGAAGTAAATAATAATAATATGGGACATAAAGTACATCCTAAAATTTATAGAACACCTTTGCTATTTGCTTGGGATTCAAAATGGTTTGCAAAAAAAGGCGATTCAGCATTATTTTTAGAACAAGATATTAAAATTAGAGAATACGTTGAAAAGAAAATGAAAGAATCCGGTATTGATGCAATTGGTATTGAACGTAGTCCTAAAGATATTACAGTTAATATTTTAGCTGCTAAACCTGGTGTGATAATTGGTCGTAGTGGTCAAGGTTTGGATGTATTGCGAAAACATATTGAAAAGAAAATTTTAGCTTTTAAATTTAAAGTAAAAATTAATGTTCAGGCTGTAAAACAACCAGCTTTGTCAGCTAAAATTGTGGCAACAAGTGCTGCTTCTGATGTTGAACGCAGAATGCCTTTTAGAAGAGTTATGAAACAAACTGTTGAGAGAGTAATGCTTGCTGGTGCTAAAGGTGTTAAAATTAGTATGGCTGGAAGATTGAATGGTGCTGAAATTGCTAGACGCGAAACAATTGCTGATGGTAAAATGTCACTTATTACACTTCGTAGTAATGTTGATTATGCTCTAGCTGAATCTAATACAATTTACGGTAAAATTGGTGTTAAGGTATGGATTTACAAAGGTGAAAGTTTTGCTTTCCACGATAAATTTAGTAAGAAAGAAGAAGATAAATAATATGTTGCTACCAAAAAAAGTAAAACATAGAAAATGGCACAAAGGACGCCGAAAAAATAAAGGACTTGCAACTCGTGCAAATAAGGTTTCTTTTGGTGAATTTGGTTTGAAAAGTATGAGTTACGGTTGGATTACTAGTCGTCAGATTGAAGCAACTCGTCGTGTGTTGACTCGTTATGTAAGAAAAACAGGTAAAATGTGGATCAGAATTTTTCCAGATAAACCAGTAACAAAAAAAGGTAATGAAATGCCAATGGGTTCTGGTAAAGGTGCTCTTGATCATTACGTAGCAGTAGTTAAACCAGGAACAGTATTATTTGAACTTTCTGGTATTACAGAAGAACAAGCTAGAAAAGCTATTATTCTAGCAGGACATAAATTAGGTCTTAAAACTAAATTTGTAGAAAAACAATAATATGGATTATTCTGAACTTACAAAACAAACTGAAAAAGAATTGAATGAAGACTTATCTCAAAAATATGCTGAGCTTAAGGATTTGCGTTTTTCCGCAGCTTCAGGTCAATTAAAACAAGTTCATAAAATTAAACTTGTAAAAAGAGAAATAGCAAAAATTTTAACCGTTTTTAAAACAAAAAAACAATAATATGGATGTTAAAACAAAAAAACAAAATAGAGGATTTGAAGGAATAGTAGTGTCTGATAAAATGGACAAGACTATTGTGGTTAAAGTTACTAGAATGAAAATGATTAAAAAATACCAAAAAGCAATTCGTGTTACAAAGAAATTTCATGTTCATGATGAAAAAGAAATTGCTAAAATTGGTGAAAAAGTTAGTTTTCTAGAAGGACGTCCATTTTCAAAAACAAAACGATGGTATTTAAAAGAAGTTTTGGTAAGTAATAAATAATAACACTATGATACAACATCTTTCAATGATTAAAGTAGCTGATAATTCTGGCGCAAAGAAATTAATGTGCATCAGGGTTCTTGGTGGATACAAAAAACGTTATGCTAGAATTGGAGATATTGTTACTTGTTCTGTAAAAGAAGCTGCTCCTCGTAGTCAGGTTAAAAAAGGAGAAGTAGTACATGCTGTAATGGTTCGTCAGAAAAAAGAAACTCGTAGACCTGATGGAATTTATGTTCGTTTCGATGAAAATGCAGCAGTGTTAATTGATAGAAAAACAAAAGAACCAAAAGGTACTCGTATCTTTGGCCCTGTAGCTCGTGAATTGCGTACTAAAGGTTTTCAAAAAATTGTTTCACTTGCTCCGGAAGTATTATAAATAAAATAAAGCTATGAAAATTAAATCTAACGACAAAGTAAAAATATTAACAGGCAAGGATAAAGGTAAATCTGGTAAAATTATCCAAGTATTTTCTGATAAAGGAAAAGTTGTAGTAGAGAATGTTAATATCATGAAAAAGCATATTCGCTCACAGAAGCAAGGCGAAAAAGGTCAGATTTTAGAATTATCTGCTCCAATTGATGTTAGTAATGTAGCTTTGATTTGTCCTAAATGTAATAAAGATACTAGAGTAGGATATAAAATTGAAGGAAAAGATAAAAAACGTGTTTGTAAAAAATGTAATGAAATTATTGATTAATAAATATGGAAAATAACTTATACAAAATTTATAAAAAAGAAATCGTTCCAGCTTTAAAAGAAGAATTTGGTTTTAAGAATATAATGCAAGTACCAAAAGTTCAAAAAGTGATTATTAATGTTGGTGTTGGTAAATTTCTTAAAGAAACTGGTCATATTGAAAATGTAGAAAATACATTGTTAAAAATCACCGGTCAAAAACCTACTAGAAATAAAGCTAAAAAAGCTATTTCTAATTTCAAATTAAGAGCTGGTACAGATGTTGGTGTTTCTGTTACGTTGCGTGGTCAAAGAATGTATGACTTTTTAGAAAAATTAACAAATGTTACTTTTGCTCGTATTCGCGATTTTCGTGGAATAGCTGATAAAGGTTTTGACAGACAAGGTAATTTCAGTTATGGTTTTAAAGAGAATATGCCTTTTCCGGAAATAAAAGTTGATGAAATTGATAAGACACATGGTTTAGAAATTGTTGTAGTGACAAATGCTAGTAATAAACAAGAAGGTAAATCTTTATTAAAACATTTAGGTTTCCCATTTAAAAAATAAAATATGGCTACTAAAGGACAAATTGCAAAATCAAACAGAAAACCAAAATTCTCTACAAGACTTGTGAGACGTTGTTGGAAGTGTGGAAGAAAGCGTGGTTATATGAGAAAATTTGGTGTATGCCGTATCTGTTTTAGAGAATTAGCAAATGAGGCTAAGATTCCAGGAATTAGAAAATCAAGTTGGTAATATAATTAATTTATAAAATAAAAAGAAAATAAAGTAAAACACTATGATGACCGATCCAATAGCTGATATGTTAACTAGAATTCGTAATGCTTCTTCAGTATTTAAAACTGAGGTTGAGTTACCATACTCTAAAATTAAAAAAGCTTTAGCTGATATTTTAATTCGTGAAAGTTATTTGGAAAAAGTAGAAGAAGTAGAAGGTGTTAAACCAACTTTGGTTTTAACTTTAAAATATAAAAATAAAGAATCAGTGATTTCTAGTATTAAACGTATAAGTACACCAGGATATAGAAAATATGTGAAATCAAAAGATATTAGAAAAGTGTTAAATGGCTATGGTGTATCCATTTTGTCTACTCCTAAAGGTTTGCTTACTGGTGCTGAAGCAAGAAAACAAGGTTTAGGTGGAGAAATAATTTGTGAAATTTGGTAATATAAAAATATGTCTAGAATAGGAAAAACAATTAGAAAAATACCTCAAGGAGTTACTGTTGAGGTAAAAGAGGATAAAATAGTAGTAAAAGGTCCGAAAGGCGAACTACAAGAAAATTTACATCCTCGTGTTATTTTAGTAATTGAAAACGAAACTGCAAAAGTTGAAGTGAGAAGTTCAGAAAATAAAAAAGACCGATCTTTGTGGGGAACTTACTCTAGTCTTTTGAATAATATGATTATAGGAGTGACAGAAGGATATAAAAAAGAATTAGAAGTGAATGGTGTAGGTTATAAAGTTGCTATGAAAGGAAAAGACCTAGAGCTTATAGTAGGTTATTCACATCCTGTTTTGATAAAAGAAGTTGAAGGTGTAGCTTATATAATTGATAAAAATAAAATTACTATTGAAGGAATTAATAAACAAAAAGTTGGTGAAATGGCTGCTCAAATTAGAGCGGTTAGAAAACCAGAACCTTACAAAGGAAAAGGAATTAAGTATATGGATGAAGTAATTAGACGTAAGGTTGGTAAAACTGCAGCTAAAGCCGCATAATAATATAGACCATATCGTTAAAACGATATAATCATCATTCGTTCGGAAATACTCAAATACATTTGATTATTTCTCTCACTCATTTAGATTATGAAAAGATTAGTAAATAAAACTAAAAATAAGTTAAGACAAATACGTCATCACAGAATTCGTGCGAAGATTTCTGGTAGTACAGAAATTCCTCGTTTGTCAGTTTTTCGTAGTTTAAATTTGATTGAATTACAATTAATCGATGATGTAAAAGGTGTAACAATTTGTGCTGTTTCAACTAAAGAAATCAAAGAAGAAAAGCATGAAGATTTGACTGGAAAAGTTGCTAAAGCATATCTAGCTGGTAAATTACTTGCAGAAAAAGCAAAAGCAAAAAAAGTTGAAAAGATTGTATATGACAGAGGTGGATATAAATATCACGGCAGAGTTAAAGCAGTAGCTGAAGGTGCTCGTGCTGGGGGATTAAAATTTTAATCGATTAAATTGATTACAAAGTTTAAAAAATATGAAGAAAAAAAGTTTTAAAGGAAGAAGAAAATTTGAAAAACCAGAATTTGATAAACAAATTTTGGATATTGCTCGTGTTACTCGTGTTACCAAAGGTGGTAAACAAATGAGTTTTCGTGTTTGTGTTATCATGGGTGATAGAAAAGGTAGAGTAGGTCTTGGTATGGCAAAGGGTAAAGATGTTCAAATTGGTATTGAAAAAGCATCAACTCAAGCTAAAAAGAATATGATTGATGTACCTATTATTGGTGGTACTGTTCCCCATGCTGTTGAAAAGAAATTTAAAGCTGCTAGAATTTTATTACATCCAGCTCCAGCTGGTTCAGGAGTTATTGCTGGTGGTGCTGTTCGTGTTATTTTAGAATTAGCCGGTGTACCAAATGTATCTGCAAAAATTTTAAGTAAAACAAAAAATAAAGTTTCTGTTGGTAAAGCTACTATAGAAGCATTACAAGCTTTTAAAAATTATAAACAATTAGTTGCAGAAAACAAACCAAAGACAGCTAAGAAACCAAATTTTACTAAAGGTGCTCCGAAACATGATTATAAATCAAAGAAAAAGTTTGTACCTAAAAAAACAGAAGTAAAAAAGGTTGTTAAAAAAGAAATTAAAAAATAAATAATATGGTTTTATTACCAAATACAATTAAACCTAATAAAAAAGCTAAGAAAACTAGCAAACGTAAAGGACGTGGTAATGCAAGTGGTGCTGGTAATTTTTCTGGTCGTGGTATGGCAGGTCAAAGATCTCGTTCTGGTGGTAAAAGTGGCTTGAAACTTCGTGGTTTTAAACAATTATTAAAATCAACTCCTAAGTTACGTGGTTTTAAAAGTTTAAAAGATAAACCAGCTGAAATTCTTGTAAGTGCTTTAGAAAAACATTACCAAGAAGGTGAAGTTGTTAACCTAGATTCTTTAAAATCAAAAAGTTTGATTAGTAAAAATGAAAAAGTAGCTAAGATTCTTTTAAAAGGAGAAATAAAAAAGAAATTAGTTATTGAAGGAATTAAAACAACAAAAGGAGCTAAAGAAGCTATCGAAAAAGCAGGTGGAGAAATTAAATAGACCTTAAAGTTTATATACATCTAAATTTATGTGGGATAAATTTGAAAAAATTTGGAAAATAAAAAGCCTTCGTAAGAATGTTCTTTTTGTAATTGCGATGCTTGTTATTTTTAGAATAGTAGCTCACATCCCTGTACCTGGTGTTAATATAGAAGGTTTACGTGAGTTTTTAGGCGGTAATCAAATTCTTGGACTTTTAAATGTGTTTTCAGGTGGTACAATGCAAAACTTTTCTATAGTGATGCTTGGTATTGCTCCGTATATTACATCTTCTATTATATTTCAACTTTTAACAATGATTGTTCCGAAGTTGGAAGAAATGTCTAAAGAAGGTGATTCAGGTCGTCAAAAAATTAATTCTTATACAAGACTTTTGGCTGTACCTCTAGCATTTTTACAATCATTTGGAATGATTAAAATTTTAAGTCAATCTGGTAGTTCACTTTTAGGTGATATAACGGCTTATCAATTATTTATTATAATGTTAACTATTACCGCTGGTACTATATTTTTAATGTGGATTGGTGAATTGATTTCTGAGAAAAAAGTTGGTAATGGTATTTCACTTTTGATTTTTGCCGGTATCGTTACTGGTTTACCAATTGCCCTTCGTAACGCTTTTGTAAATTATACTCCATCAGATTTATATACTTATGTTGGTTTTGCAATAATTGCAGCTTTAACAGTTGTTGGTGTTGTGTTTATTAGTGAAGGACAGAGAAACATTCCGATTACTTACGCGAAACAAACCAGAGGACAAAAATCATATGGTGGTGCTCAATCACATTTGCCAATACGTGTAAATATGGCTGGAGTTATTCCGATTATCTTTGCTATCTCTTTAATTATGTTCCCGCCAATGATTGCTCAGTTTTTTGTAAATGCTGATTCACAATGGCTTGCAACTGTAGCTATTTGGACTGTAAGAGTTTTTCAAAATCAAATAGTTTATGGAGTTTTATACTTTACTATGGTGTTTGGTTTTACATTTTTCTATACTGCTGTTATTTTTCATCCAAAGAAAATTGCTGAAAATCTTCAAAGACAAGGTGGTTTTATTCCAGGAATAAGACCAGGCACAGAAACTCAAGATTACCTACAAAAAACAATGGTTAGAATTAATTTAACTGGTGCAACTTTCTTAAGTTTGATTGCTGTTTTACCTTTGCTTTTACAAGGTTTACTTGGTACTCAAAGTTTAGTTATTGGTGGTACAAGTTTACTTATTATAGTATCTGTTGCTATTGATGTTGCTAAACAAATTGATGCTCAAATTGTAATGCATGAATACGATAAGATATAACATTGTCATCCTGAGGAACCGACCGCGTGTCGCCTTAGCTTTAGCGGTGGCACAAGGATCTCTTAAAAAAAAATAAACCGCCGTAAAGGTGGTTTTTAAATAGTGTACATTTGAACATGTACATCCTCTTGTCATTGACGTATTTAAGTGTTATAATAAACAAGAATTTAACTAGTTTAAGCGAAAATATGGGTTGGTTTTCTACAAATAAATATTCTACAAAAGAACGTTATTTATCTTCAAAAGAGATAAAGCGTTTAGTTTCCACAAGTAGTGTTAGAAGTTTGGATAGTAAAGAAGAAAGTGTTGTAGAAGACCTAGTAATTATTCGTCGAGGAAGTGATGGAAAAATTTCTTTAATGCAAATTGATGGAGTTTTAAAGAAATTAAAAAATCAAAGTAAAATAAGTAAATATGATAGAATTGCTTTGATGCAGATTTTTGAAATGTATTTTAAATCAAAAAAATAGTATGGTAAAAATAATAATTTTAATAGGTGGTCCTGGGTCAGGAAAAGGAACTCAAGCTAAAAAAATAGTTGAGAAATTTGGCTATGGTCATATTTCAACAGGGGATTTATTACGAGCATTGGATTCTGATGAAAATGGTAATGTGGAAGACAAACAAAAATTAGCAGATATGAAAGCTGGAAAACTTGTTTCAGATGATTTAATTTATAAATTATCTTTTGCAGAAATGGATAAATATTTAAATAGTGATAAGGGTGTAGTTTTGGACGGTGCAATTCGCAATCCGAAACAAGCTGAGAAATATCAAGAATATTTTACCGGTAAAGGTTTAGAAAGTGAAGTAATTGCTATTGAAGTTGCTTTGTCAGATGAAGAATCTTTTAATCGTTTAACAAAGCGTAGGATGTGTTCTAAATGTGGGGCAATTATTCCTTGGCTTGAAGCTACAAAAGACCTATTAGAATGTCCTGATTGTGGTGGTAAATTAGAAATTAGAGTTGATGATAACGAAAAGATTATTAAACAACGGATTGAAGATCAAGGTAATAATGCTTTAAAACCAATTGCAGATTATTATGAGGATTTAAACTTGCTTAAAAAAGTTGATGGGAGTCTTACGATTGAAGAAGTAGAAGAACAGATCAATAATGTGTTAGGTTTATAATGTTAAAAGGGATACTTCACCTACGGTTCAGTATGACAGCCGTGGTAATGTCATTCTGAGGAATTGAAGAATCCCTTAATAAAAATTTTATGTTAATTAAAAATCAATACGAAATTAAAAAAATAAAAGAAGGTGGTAAGATACTAGGTTCTATTTTAAGTGAGCTTGCAAAAATGTCAAAGCCTGGAGTTTCTACTTTAGAAGTAGATGAGCGAGCTGAAGAATTAATTTTAAAAGCTGGTGGTAAACCTGCTTTTAAATATTATCGTAGCAGTCCATCGGACATACCTTTTCCAACTACTATCTGTGCTTCTTTAAATACAGGATTGGTTCATGGGATTGCAAAAAAAGAAGATATTTTAAAAGATGGTGATATTTTTAGTATTGATATTGGGATGCAGTGGCCTTTGAATAAAGAAAATACTAGAGAAGATGGTAGAGGTTGGTTTACAGATATGGCTTTAACTGTTGCTATTGGAGATATAGATAAAAAAACAAAAGAATTACTTAGAGTGACAAAAAAAGCATTAGAAGTTGGTATTAAATCTATAAAACCAGGTTTGCCTGTTTCTGTAATTGGTAAAGAAATAGAAAAGTATGTAAAATCTCAAGGTGATTATGGAATAATTAGAGATTTGGTAGGACATGGTGTTGGTCATGAAGTTCATGAAGAACCGAGAGTACCAAATTACTATGATAAAAATTTGGATAAATTTATAATGAAACCAGGGATGGTTTTAGCTTTAGAACCGATGGTTTCTTTAGGTGGTCATGAAATTACAACCTCAAATGATGGTTGGACAATAGAAATGGCTGATGGGTCAATGTCTGGTCACTATGAACATACGATTGTGGTAACAGAAAAAGGTTGTGAAGTTATGACTCGTCGCCCAATGGAAAAGCTTGAAAGATTTTTTTAACAAATTGTCATTCTGAATTTATTTCAGAATCTCTCGTTTGTCATCTCGACCGAAACGCAACGAAGTGGAGTGTAGTGGAGAGATCTCTTAAAGTAATTTATTTTAAAAGTATGAATATTTTAGCAATTGATTTTGGAACAAAAAATATTGGACTTGCTTGGAGTGATACTCAAATTGGAGTAACGCTTCCTTTTGGTGTTGTTCATTCAATGGATGATCTTGTTAAAGTAATTAAAGAAGAAAGATTAGATAAAATTGTAGTTGGACTTCCGGTTGGTGTTGGTGGTAGTGGTGATTTTAATATTAAAAGAGTTAAAAAATTTGTTAGTGATTTGAAAGAAAAGACTAAAGTTCTAGTTGATTACTGTGATGAAAGGTTTTCTTCACAGGAAGCTGATTCAATGGGTGGTGATGCTACTCGTGATGAAAAATCAGCAATGGTAATTTTAGAAGCATATATAAGTGAAAATAGATTAAAATAAATATGAAGGCAATAGTTTTATCTCGTCGAGATTTTCGCGAGCATGATCAAGTGATTTCTGTTTATACAAAAGACTTAGGCAAGCAAGATCTGTTAGCACGAGGAATTAAAAAAATAACATCAAAAAATTCGGCTTATCTAGAGCCGTTTTCTTTTGTTGATATTGAAATTATAAAAGGAAAAGAATTAGATTATATAGGTAGTGTGCAACCGGTAAATTATTTTAAAAACATCAGACAAGACTTGCAAAAAAGTTTAAAAGCTCAGTTAGTTGTTGGTCTTATTAATAGGGTAGTGCAAGTAGAAGAAAAAGATGAAAAATTATTCTTACTTTTAAAATCTTGGTTAGAGTTTTTAGATTCTTTTATTGTCATCCCGAGTGAGAAAGACTCCTCAACTGTCATCTCGACCGAAGCAAAGCGGAGCGGAGAGATCCCTCTCTTGATAGATGCCTTTATAATAAAATTCCTATATCTTTTAGGCTTTGGTACAGAGAAATTTTCTAATATTTTAGAAAAAAATTGGGATGAAATTACCAATTTAGATTTTGATAAAAGCTTGCATAAAAAAATTTATCAAAGTTTAGTAAATAATTTAGAATTTAAGGTAAGTGATTGGGCTTAAAAGCTTTTAATTTGCATATCTTAGCGAAATTTGATATATTGACAAAACTGCTAAAATATGCTATGATATTATATTAATTAAGTTCTTTAAATAGTTTGCCATAGTAAAAAGTATTTTATTTATTATAAAAATAGAAGATTATTTACTGTAGCGAAACCATAGTGGTAGAGCCGTGCCTAATTTTTGGCGACAGTAAAATAATTTTAGCAACGAGTTCTAT